>Ga0105246_10000017_pt1 | contig 65095 bp, 59 predicted proteins | sample KBSM64metaG_FD_99694 | JGI IMG/M metagenome (GOLD analysis project Ga0105246, IMG submission 99694) | Miscanthus rhizosphere microbial communities from Kellogg Biological Station, Michigan, USA - KBS M6-4 metaG | ecosystem: Host-associated > Plants > Roots > Rhizosphere > Soil | place... | reverse complement strand
GATCAAGACCTTCGACAGCCTGCCGCAGGCTTCGCGCGTTTCCGCGCCGCTGCGCGGTGTCGCCAGCCCGGAGCCGCGGGCGGTTCCACTGGTGGGCGTGATCCGCAACCCGCGCAGTTTTCGGAACAAAGGCCTGGCGCCGGAACAGGCTGCGCACGCCGAGGTAATCACCGAGACCGCACTCAAGCGCAACGATCTGTTCGAGGTCCTCGCCCGCTTCGCCAGCGCGGGGATCGATTATCTCGCGATCGACGGCGGTGACGGCACGGTGCGCGACGTGCTCACCTGGGGCGACTCCGTCTTCGGCGACGACTGGCCGCCGCTGATCGTACTGCCCAAGGGCAAGACCAACGCGCTAGCGGCCGATCTCGGGCTGTCACCGCAGTGGGAACTGGCGCGCGCCATCGAGCTAGCCAGCGCGGGCAGCTTCGCGCGCCGCCGCGCGCTGGTCGTCGCAGAGGCTGACGATCCGCAAGCGAGAGTCCAGGGCTTCATGCTCGGCGCGGGCGTGTTCACACGCTCGATCAGCCTCGGCCAATCGGCGCACCGCTGGGGCGCGTTCAATTCGCTGGCAGTGGTCGTCACTACCTTCTGGACGCTGGCCCAGGCGTTCTTCGCCGGCGGTGGCAACCCCTGGCGCCAGCTTTTCGGGATTCGCCTGACCGACGAGGGTGGGAAGCCCTTCCCGGGCGACCCGGAACAGCGATACATCGTCCTCTCGTCGACGCTGGAAAATTTCCCGATGGGACTCAAACCGTTCGGGGCGGTCCGCGCGGCGCTCAAGTTGGCGATGCTGGACCGGCCATGGCGCAAAAGCCTGCTGCGCGTTCCCGCGATCGCCTTCGGTCGGCGGCCCAGGAACTCCGAGCGGCTCGGCTATCACTGGGTGGCGCCCGACAGTTACCTGATGACGCTGGACGACCGCTTCATCCTTGACGGCGAAGCCTTCCCGCCCGGCGCCTATCGCGTTTCCCTGGGTCCCGAGCTGCGCTTCGTCGTCCCGTGAACGAGGCGCTGGAGCAGCGCATCGCCGCGATGCTCGCCCGCGAAGTTCCGCCCGCCGTGAGCGCCCAGGCGCGCGTCCTCGGCGAAGCGGCCGGCGCTTTGGCGGTGCTGTTCTACGGCTCGAACCTGCGCACGGGATCGCTCGACGGCGTGCTCGACTTCTACGTCCTAACGGCCGGAGAGCCTGAAAAAGGGTTGTGGCCTCGCGTGTCCTATCTCGAGTGGGATGGCAGCGACACGCGGCTGCGCGCCAAGATCGCGACGATGACGCTGGCGAAATTCGCCGAAGCCGCGGCCGGCGACACACTCGACACGACCATCTGGGCGCGCTTCGTCCAACCGAGCGCACTTGTCTGGCAACGTGACTCAGAAGCGGCGGCCTCCGTAACGGAGGCGATTGCCGAGGCCGCACGCACCGCGGCGCGCCTGGCCGTAGCGCTTGGTCCCGTCAACGGGCACGCCGACGACTACTGGCGGGCGCTGTTCCGCGCGACGTATCGCGCCGAGCTGCGGGTCGAGCCGCCGGGCCGCGAGGCTTCGATTCTCGCCGCGCATCGCGAGCACTTCGCCGGCTTGCTGGGCGCCGCGCTGGGGTCTGCTGGCATCGCCTACGCGCAGGATGGCGCAAACATCACGCCGCGCCTCGATGAGACTCAGCAGCGCGAGATTCTCGCCTGGTGGCGCCCGCGCCGCCGCCTGGGCAAGCTGCTCAACGCCACGCGTCTGGCCCGCGCTGCGGGCACATTCGAGGGCGCAGCACGCTACGCCGCGTGGAAGATCGAACGCCACACCGGAGTCGCCCTGGACGTGACACCATGGCGCGAACGGCATCCGTTGCTGGCCGCCCCCGGCGTGCTTTGGCGTGTCTGGCGTCAGCGAAGGTCGGCGCGGTGAGGCTCGCCGCGGTTATCCTCGCGGGATCGCGGCCCGGCGCGCCAGATCCCGTCGCCGTCAGCGAAGGCGTTGCCCACAAGGTTCTGGCAATCGTGCGTGGGCGCACCCTGCTGGAGCATGTCGTTCTGGCGCTGGGCGACGCGGGAGTCAGCGAGATCGCTGTCTCGGCCAACCACCCGGCGATCGAGACGGAAGCGCGGCGGCTCGGCATCATGCTACTGCCGACTGCGCGCGGCCCGAGCGAAAGCGTCGGCCTGGCCTTCGCGCATTTCGGGGCACCGCTGCTGGTGACCACCGGAGATCATCCCCTCCTCCAGGGGTCATGGGTCAAGGAACTGATCGATGGCACGCCCAGCAGTGCGGACGTGGCGCTGATGCTGGCCGAACGGGGCCGCGTGGAGGCCGCCGCCGTTACGCACCGCACATGGCTGACGTTCGCCGACGGGCAGTGGTCGGGCTGCAACCTTTTCCTGCTCGCCAGCCCCGCTGCCGGGCGGGCGATTGCCGCCTGGAAGGAGGTCGAGGCGGACCGCAAGCGCCCGTGGCGCATTGCCCAGCGTCTCGGACTCGGCACGTTATGGAACTACTGGCGCGGGAACCTGACGCTCGTCGAAGCGATCAGCCGGCTCGGCCACCAGCTTGGCATCACCGCGGCGCTCGTTCCGGCAAGCGACGGTCGCGCCGCGATCGATGTTGACAAGCCCGCCGACCTTGCGCTCGTGCGCCGAATTGCCGAAGGTGGTTACAAGTAGCGCATCTGGATCGAGATGGCTTTGATCCCATCGGCGACCTTGAAGGCGGTCTTGTCGTAACTCGGCTTGCCGAGGTTGAAGACATTGATCGACGGATTGTTCGACATTCCGCCGCCATCCGCCCGCAAGTCGGTCTTGCCGTTGCCGTTGACGTCGTGGCGCACCGCGATGCCGTAAGTCCCCGCGCCCGGAACCGGCATGCACACAGTCTCCGAGGAACCATGGATCGGTACTTCTATGCGATTGATCCAGCGGCCGGGCTTCAACCAGTCGGCGGCCGTGCCGCGATAGAGCTGAACGCGCAACGTTCCCTTCGCAGGGGTTATACCGCTGACGCGCACGTTCACCGCCGGGCCAGCGCCCGCGCGGCACCTGGCCGGCTCGTCGGCAATCTTGTTCCGAAACTGCGCGGCAACTGGCATAGCCAGCGTAGAGGCCATGATACTGGCAACCAGAACTCTGCCAAAAATCCGCTTCACAGTGCACTCCTAATTCTGCTGCATTACGCCCCATCCTTTCGATGCTGGAATGCGGCATCTTATCGCAATCGTGCAACGCCATCTGGGGCCCAAAGCCGGCACCTCTCTGATTCCAGCACTGAACGGGGTCTGAATCCGGCCTGCATCCGACAAGCGCCCCAGCGCGGGGTCATCGAAGATCGGCGCTTGCAATCCGGCAACATCGCCGACTACACCCGCTCCGTCAGGTGGAAGCGTTCGAAAACTTGCGCCTCACTATCCCAAATGATCTGAGGACGAGCAATCGGGCAGGGCCTTGTCGCTAGACGTCGGGCTGCCGTACACGACGACGATCCAAGGGCAAGATGAGCTACAAGTTCCCCATCCTCCTCTATCACCGCGTTGGACCTCTCGATGGATCGCCCATGGACGCCTACACGGTATCCCCGGAGGCGTTTCTTGCGCAGATGGAACAGATCGACCGGGAGGGATGGCGTCCTGTACCGATCGCGACAGCCTTGGACGACAGCAGGCGGATTGCTCCTCCACGCACGCTCGCGATCACCTTTGACGACGGGTATGCAAGCAATCGTGAGTACGCGTGGCAGGTTCTCGAAAGGCTCGGGTTCTCGTCCGATAGTTTTGTCGTGACCGAGCGTTTAGCACAATCCAACGTTTGGGACGGGCCGCTGAACGGCACATGGCCGATCCTCTCGCGAGAGGATCTCGCAGGCGCCGATGACCGGCTCATGATGTTCCATTCGCACAGTGCGACCCATCCTGAACTGACTGCGATACTGGATGACGTTACCGCTCTCGAACGCGAGCTCGCTGAATCCAGGATTGCCCTCGCGAACTCATTGGCAAATTGGGGCAGCGGTTTTGCGTATCCATACGGGGTTTGGAATCGGCGGGTGGTCGATGAGGTGCGATCGGCCGGATATCGCTGGGCTTGCACATGCCTCGAGGGCCTCAATTCGCCCAGAACCAACCCTTTCTTGCTCAGGCGCGTTGAAGTAACCGAATCGGATATTGGGTGGCGCCTGAGGATTAAGCTGCTGACCGGACGATCGTTATCGAAATGGCCCCCGAATCGACCTCCGGAAATCCGGCTTGCAAAGGCATGGCTCGCAAAGCAGCTAGCGAAGCATGGCATCGCGACGGACAGGTCATGAGCTCGAAGTGACACGGCCGACCGCCACAGTCGTGATCTCAACTCGCGATCGACCGGACCAATTGCGCCGCTGTCTTGAGGCCGTTCGAAAATCTGTCGGACCCGCCGACGAGATCATCGTTGTGGACAGCGCTTCGCAGGCTCCCGAAATCGTGCGCGACATCGCCCTGTCGGCCGGTGCAAGGTTTCTCAGATGCGAACAGCCTGGAGCGTCACGGGCAAGGAATCTCGGCATCGCGCATTCGACCGGAGAAATAATCGCATTCACGGATGACGATGCCCTGGTCGACACCGGTTGGCTGGACGCCCTCCTTTCCCCTTTCGCGGATGCCGATACCGGCGCCGTCGTCGGACCGATCTTCGAACTTGGCAGCGATCCACCGCGCCTGCTCATCAGGTATCCGTTGTTCGACGCAGCCCGCGAACGCGTGGTGTTCCGCAAGCGAGACGCGGATTGGTTCGAACGGCTCCGTCTGGGTGCGATAGGGTCCGGCGCCAACTTCGCCGCTCGTCGCGAACTGTTCGACCGCAACGGCCTTTTCAGGGAATGCCTGGGCGCCGGCGCACCGATCCCCGGTGACGAGATCTTCTTTTTCTTTTCGATCGTCGCAAGTGGCGAAACCGTTGTCAACGAACCTTCGGCGCGCGTGTTTCATCCCGCGTTGCTGGACGATCGCTACGAGCAGATTAGCGAAAGCAGGTTCGCCTATTGGGTTTATGCAAGCCTCAATTGGCCGCAAATGCTTCCTCGAGTTCTGCTCAGTCTAGCCCGGCGAAGAGTATCCGGACGGGCACGAATTCCGAACAAGCTCGATCGCCCCGCGACCGGCCTAGTCCGCGCCATGCTGCGCACTCCGGCGCTCTTTATCTCAGCTTGGCGCTTCAGCCGGTGGAGATGAGGTCTAAATTCGCTTGGAACAATTGAGGCGATGGCGAAAATCCCCTTGTCCCTTGTGATCCCGACACGCAATCGGCCGGACGCGCTCGGCCGGCTTCTGGACAATATCTCTCGGCAAAGTCTGTCCGCTTCGGCATTCGAGGTTGTCATCGTAGATGATGGATCGACGCCCCCCATCGACCAAGCCGATCTGAAGGCGAAATTCGCGAGCTTGAATCTGAAAATCCTGCGGCGCGATGCCGACCATGGCGCGCATCAGAGCCGCGCGGACGGAGCGCGCCTTGCCAGGGCGGCGCGCGTCCTGTTCTTGGATGACGACGTGCTCCCGGCTCCCACCGTCCTGGCGGACCACGCCAGGGACGTTGGAAACTTCTCCGTGGGCCCGATTTTCTATCATGGCGGCTCGGACCTGAGCCCGTACGTCCGCATGCAAACGAAGAGCTATGATAAATACTTCAATTCGCTGATAAATGGCCCCCGCACGACGCGCGAGATCGAATTCTTCATTTGCAACGCCTCGGGTCCGACCACGGAGTTTTCGGAATTCCTCGACAGCGTACACGAAGCGATGCGGGGCGTTCCCATGGGCGGCGAAGGCTTCGACGAAAGCATCATGCACATCGAGGCCACCAGGCGCGGCTATTGTTTCACGATCCTGCCGGACGCGATCGTATGGCACGTCGACACGAGAACCCTCGACGACGCCCGGCGCGGAAGGCGCCGCAATGGAAGGATCGCCTGTACGCTCGCGCTGGACCGGGCGAAGCCGCAGCCCGAGATAGACGGCATCTTCGACATTGGCGGAGTTCTGTCCGGACGGCGCGGTTTGCCGAGAATGTACAAGGCCAAATTGGTCTGGAAAGCGGCATGGGCTATGGACGCGGCGGCGGACATATTGACCTTCCTGGCAGACAGGGGCCCCAAGCGCTGGTTGCCTTCCGGGTTGTGCTACCTTCCCTTGGCGGTCGCCTTCTGGCAGGGCGTGCGAGATGTGGCTCCCTCGTGGGAGGCGCTGGAAGCAAGTCTCTCTGACCGGCATTGACCCACGATTGTTCGCCACACGAAAGCACTGACGGCGGCAGCGATACCGTGGGGGTGCGCATACTCCAAGGATAGGTCGGCATTCTGCATGGCGTGGAACTATGATTCAACGAAGGCCTTGCTCCGTAACAACAAGCTGACCCGCGGGCCCTATCTTTGGTTGGCCGGACTGTCTCATTCGGCGCGCTTTCTGTTTTACAAGATGAAGTACGGGCGGGCATTTCCGCCTTCCTATTTCAACGACCTCTTCGCCGAGGGTGCAGATCCCTGGCGCTACGAGGGAGACAGCGTAAGCGAGACCCGCAAGTCGCTGATACTGGACCTTTTGCCGGAATCGCCGGTCTCGCAGATGCTCGAGATTGGGTGCGCATCGGGCTGGATCACGCAGCATCTGTCGCGTCGGGCGAAAAGGGTTACTGCCGTCGACTGCTCGTCCGTGGCCTTGTCGCTTGCGAAAGAGCGGTGCAGCGGTTGCTCGAATGTCGAGTTCGCCGCGCTTGACTTGCTCACGGACGGGCTGGAGGGAAGCTTCGATGTCGTCGTCTGCGCCGGAGTTCTCAACTTTTTCCCGAGATCCGCACAGGCGGCAATTCGAGACAAGATCGTTGGCAGCATCAAGCCTGGCGGGCAATTGCTTCTCGAGCATTTGCGAGCGCGAGCACCCGGCTACGAAGTGACCGGGGAGGAATTGCACGCACTCTATGCCGGGCATCCTTGGCTCGTTGCCTTGGACCGGAAAGCGGAAGATGCCTACGAGATAATATTATTGAGACGCGAATAGCGACATTGTTGATCAATGGCACTTGGGCCGCATAATTGGCGAGACGACCTTGGGGAATTACAGCTCGCTCTTTGAGTACGCCAAGCCTTACTGGCGGAGTCTGCTCATCGTCGGCATCCTGATGGTTCTCAATTCCGCCGCCATGCTCGCGGTCCCTTGGCTGCTCGGCCACGTGGCAGGCGGCATCGTGACACGCGAAGCGAGCACTTCGGGCACTTTGGTCGCGCTTCTTCTGTCGAGCCTTCTGGCGATTGCCCTGCTCAATTCCGCCGTCGATTACGTCGGCGGCTACACTTCGGCGCGGATCGTCGCCGATCTTCGAGCAAAGATTCACGACCATCTGGCGCGCCTTCCGATCGGCTTCCACCAAGCCAACCGGCAGGGCAACATCCTGGCGCTGATGACGCGAGAGGTGAACACGCTCAGCGAATTCTTCACCGATACGTTCGTGAGCGTTCTGCCCATGACGATCACCGCGAGCGGGGCCATCGTCATCATGTTCCGGATAGATTGGAGGCTTGGGCTCGCCATCCCCGTCCTCTTGCCTGCATTTTACGCGGTTCTCCGAATCATGAGGGGGCCGTTGCGCGGTCTTGCCCGGTCGCTCCAGGAAGCCGAAGCGGACGTCGTGGCCGCAGCCGGGCAGAACCTCGCCATGCTCCCCATGATCAAGGCTTTTGCCCGAGAGGATGCAGAGGCAGCGCACTTCAGGGCGCTCGTCGATCGAGCGATGACGATCGCGTGTCGCGAGCACAGGATTTATGCCCTCATGACGCCGTTCATAGGCTTCGTTGCCGGCAGCGCGGCGGTGATCCTACTGGTGATCATGGGTCGCGGCGTCGAGGCGGGGAGCACGGCGCCGACGGATATGCTGAGCTTTCTGTTCTATGCGGCCCTGCTTACTCGTCCAGCTTCCGGCCTGGCTCGCCTCTACGGGAAGGTGCAGACGGCTCATGGCGCACTCGCCAGAATGCAGCGCGTTCTCACGGAGAGCCCCGAGAACGGTTACAGTTCGACGAGGCATTTTGAAGCCTCGGCCGCAGAGATCAGGTTTTCGGGAGTACGTTTCGGGTACCCAAACAGGGGCGAAGTCCTCCGGAACGTCGACCTGCTCATCGAGCGGGGTGAAACGGTGGCGATCGCCGGTCACAATGGAGCAGGGAAGAGCACGCTGATTTCGCTCTTGTTGCGGCTATATGAGCCCGACGGCGGAGCGATTTACATCGACGGAGAAGATATAGCCGCGGTCAATGTGCAGGACCTGCGCCGACAGATCGGACTTGTCTCGCAGAAGGTCTTCCTCTTCAATGGCAGCATCCGCGACAACATCGGCTATGGCATGCAAAGCGCCACCGCTGCTCAGGTCGATGCCGCGGCCAGAGCTGCCCGGGCCCACGATTTCATCAAGGAATTGCCGCAAGGTATGAATACCCAGATTGGCGATGCCGGCGTATTCCTGTCGGGAGGGCAGCGGCAACGTGTAGCGCTCGCGCGCGCCCTGCTGAAGGATCCCCCGATCCTCGTTCTCGACGAGGCGAACTCGATGTACGATCTCGAAGGCGAGGCCGCCTTTGTCGAGGCCTGCGCGCAGTCGTTGCAAGACCGCACGGCCATTTTGATAACTCATCGCCCGGCAACTCTCGAGCTCGCAGATCGAATTGTCTGGCTCGACCAAGGCATTATCCGTCCCGAGCGATGATGCGGACCGACGTCGTCATCGTGGGCGCGGGGATGACCGGCTTATCCGTCGCGCGCTCGCTCGAGGTCGAAGGCCTTCTTCTCGAGAAGGAACCTTCCGTCGGCGGCTGCCTGCGCACAGATCAGGTGGATGGCTATTCCATCGATCGAACGGGGCACTTGCTGCACATGCAGGATCCTTATGTGCGGAAAGTGATGTTCGAAGAGCTTTCGCTCGACTGGCTGCAATTCGAAAGAAGGGCCGAAATCCGCCTGCTGGACCGAACAATACCCTATCCGATTCAATATAATCTTCACGCCCTGCCGCGGCCGGAGCGCGACAGGTGCGTTGCCGATTATCTGGCCGTTGCCGGTGACGTGCCGCCTTTTGAGAGCTCTTTCGACCAGTGGAGCCGAACAGCATACGGAGACGGTTTGCACGAACTGTTCTTCTCGCCGTACAATCGCAAGCTCTGGCAAGCGGATCTCGCTTCGATGAGCGCGGAATGGGTAAAAAGGTTTGTTCCGTTGCCGGATCGCCAGCTGGTCCTCGACGGAGCCAGGCGGCCTCACGCAAGCCGGACCTTCGGTTATAACGCGACCTTCCACTATCCGCTTGCAGGCGGAACCGGAGCGATTGTCGAGGAGATGGCCGCAAACCTCAAGCTCGGCGTCGAGACGGAGGCCGCGCTAGTTTCGATAGATCCCGTCGCCAAGACTTGCGAATTCACGAACGGGATGCGGATCGGATACCAAAAGCTGGTCAGCACAATTCCGCTGCCCCGGCTTCTGCGCCTCATTCACAAGGTGGACCAGAGGGTGCTAGAGCTGTCCGAAGGCCTTCGGCACAATAGCGTTTTCTATTTTGCGTTCGGCTTCCGCACCGGACAGGACATTCCTGACACTCATTGGATATACGTGCCGGAAGAGCGATTCCGAATTTACCGCGCCGGGATATTGAGCGGCTATTCCCCGAACGTGGCGCCTCGCGGCTGTACCCTGGTCTGCGCCGAAATCGGCTGCTCCGCGGATGACGCTTCCCGCATGGACCCGGCTATGCTGCGGCCGCAGGTGCTCGAGGATTTGGTCGGTATCGGCCTGGTGCGGCCGGAGTGGCCTCTCGAGCTGGAGCATCATGGGGCCATCGACTGCGCCTACGTGATCTTCGACGAACATCGCCGGAAGGCCTTGCCGGAAATTCAGAGGTATCTGCAACGGTTGGGGATTCACAGCATCGGCCGCTACGGGGCCTGGGACTATGGATCCATGGGAGATGCGCTGATCGAAGGTCGAGATTGCGCACGCCTGATAAATAGCGAACTCGGGCAGCACCGCAGCTCCGCCCACTAGGTCAGCCACGGCCTGCCGTGTGGAAAAGGGCCGTCGAACGCTTGTTGCGCCAGTGCGCAGTGTTAAGCCGAACGAGGAGCCATGTCCGCACCGCTCATCTCTCCTTCGATCCTCTCGGCCGACTTCGCCCGGCTGGGCGAGGAGGTGCGCGCGATCGACCAGGCCGGGGCCGACTGGATCCACATCGACGTGATGGACGGGCATTACGTGCCCAACCTGACTATCGGCCCCGCCGTGGTGAAGGCGCTGCGGCCGCACAGCGCCAAGCCTTTCGACGTCCACCTGATGGTCAGCCCCGTCGACCTCTGGCTCGAGCCGTTCGCCGACGCCGGAGCCGACGTAATTACCGTCCATCCCGAAGCCGGGCCGCACATCCATCGCACGATCCAGACGATTAAGGCCCTCGGCAAGAAGGCCGGGCTTTCCCTCAACCCCGGAACGCCGGCGAAGATGCTCGATTACCTGATCGAGGAGATCGACCTGGTGCTGGTGATGAGCGTCAATCCGGGCTTCGGTGGACAGAGCTTCATTGCCAGCCAGCTCAAGAAGATCACCGCGGTGCGCAAGATGATCGACAGCGCGGGCCGCGACATCCGGCTCGAGGTCGACGGCGGGGTCACGCCCGAGACGGCGCGGCGGTGTGTCGAGGCAGGGGCGGACGTGCTCGTCGCCGGGTCGGCCACCTTCAAGGGCGGGCCTGCTGCCTATGCCGGCAACATCGCCGCCCTCAAGGCCGTAGCGCCGTGAGCGCAGCCCTGCTCCAACCGCGGTTGGCGCTGGAGGGTGAGAAGCCCGCGGAAGGAGTGTCGATGGCGATCCCGCTCGATCCCGATCCGCCCGAGCCACTGGTGAGAGCGCCGGCGAAAAAGCCGGCGAGCGAGCTGGGCGACACCGGGCGTGCGCTCGCGCTCGGCGATTTCGCCGCGCCCGAGACGACCGCCGGCGAGCGCATGATCCGTCTCGCTTATCGGCTGGGGGTCCCCGGCCCGACGCTGGTTGCGCCATTCCGCAAGCGTGGCGCGCCGCGCCTGCTGGCAACGGTCGAAAACCCGCTCGCAGGGGATCGCATCGGTGGGACCGCCCTGCGGGCCGGACATTTCCTGATCCACGGTGTCAAGGCGCCGATCGCGCAGATGGACTTCTCGCCAGTCGCCCGTCTGACCCCACCTTTCGAGCGCACGATCCATGGGTTTTCCTGGCTGGCGGACCTCGAGGCCTGCGCCCCGCGGCAGCAGTGCACGCCCATTGCGGAGCGCATCCTGACCGCCTGGCTCGAAGCGAATCCTCGCCCGGGCAAAGGCACGGCGTGGAAGGTTGGCCACGTGGGGCACCGCGTACTCGGCTGGCTGGTCCACGCGCCGCTGCTGCTGTCGGGCAGTGACAAACGCTTGCGCCGGCGTGCGCTGAGGGTCCTGACGGAGACCGCGCGCTGGCTCGACCGCAATGTCGGCAAGGCCGAAGACCGCCTGGCCGAGCTGACCGGATGGTGCGCGATCGTCGCAGCCGGACTGCTGCTGCCCGACGGCAAGCCACGGCGGCTGTTCGGCGAGGCCGGGCTGGTCCGCACGCTGGGCGAGCTGGTCGGCGACGACGGCGGCGTGTTGTCGCGCAGTCCGCTCGACCAGATGGAGGCGATCGAGCTGCTGGTCCGGCTCGGAGCCTGCTATCGCGCGACCCGGCGCGATCCGCCGCAAGGGATCGAGACGATGGAGCGAATGCTGGTCCCGCCGCTGCTCACATTGCTGCACACGGACGGCGGGCTCGGCAACTGGCAAGGCGCCGGCGCAGTCTCGGCCGAGCGCATCGCCGCGCTGGTCAAGGCGAGCGGTGTGCGCACACGTCCGCTGCGCGACGCGCGGCAGTGGGGCTATCAGCGGATTTCCGCCGGCCGCACCGTGCTGCAGCTGGACGCGGCACCGCCGCCGCTCGGACGCCACACCCGCTTCGGCTGCGCCTCGACGCTGGCGTTCGAGCTGTCGCACGGGCCGCAGCGGCTGATCGTCAACTGCGGCGGCGCCGCGTTCGCCGGCGGGCAGGTGCCAGTGCGGATCGAGCAGGGCCTGCGCGGGACCGCCGCGCACTCGACGCTGGTGCTGGGCGACGCCAATTCGACCGCGGTCCAGATCAACGGCAAGCTGGGCGGCGGCGTCGGCGAGGTCGAGGTTGACCGGCGTTTGGTTGAAAGCGGCAAAGCTACGGCAACGCGGGTTGAAGCCAGTCACGATGGCTACGCGCAGCGCTTTGGCCTCATCCACCGGCGCATCCTGATTCTGCGCGACGACGGTACCGAACTGCGCGGCGAGGACGTGCTGGAGCCCGCCGGGCGCCGGGCCAAACGCGGGAAGATCCCTTATGCGATCCGTTTCCATCTCGGGCCGGGGATCGAAGCGACGCTGACCGACAGCAAGCGCGGCGTGCACCTGGCCCTGCCCGACGGCAGCTATTGGCAATTCCTGTCGATCTCGGGCGAAGTGACGATCGACGAGAGCCTGTACGTCGACGGTGACGGACGCCCTCACCCGGTGCAACAACTGGTGATAGAAGGCATGGAATCGCGCGGTGGGGGAACCTTCTCCTGGCTGCTCAAGAAACTGAGTTAGGCTTTTTCGATGACCGATGTGACGATCAAGCGGGCGCTGCTCTCGGTGTCCGACAAGAACGGGCTGGCTGACCTCGGCAGCAAGCTGGCCAAGGCGGGCGTCGAGCTTATCTCGACGGGCGGCACGGCGCGCGCGCTGCGCGAGGCGGGGCTGGACGTGCGCGACGTGTCCGACGTCACCGGCTTTCCCGAGATGATGGACGGGCGGGTCAAGACGTTGCACCCGGCGATCCATGGGGGTCTGCTGGCTGTGCGCGACGATCCCGAGCACGCAGCGGCTATGGAGGCGCACGAGATCGGGGCGATCGACCTGGCGGTGGTCAATCTCTATCCGTTCGAGGAAACGGTGATGCGCGGCGCCGACCGCGACACGATTATCGAGAACATCGACATCGGCGGCCCGAGCATGGTCCGCTCGGCGGCGAAGAACCACCGTTACGTGACCATCGTTACCGATGCGGCCGACTACGACGCGCTTTACGAGGAACTCGCGGCGCACGACGGCGCGACCACGCTTGAGTTCCGCAAGAAGATGGCTGCCAAGGCCTTCGCCGCTACCGCCGCCTACGACGCAATGATCAGCCAGTGGTTCGCCTTCGCCGATCAGGGGCAGATGTTCCCCGACATGATCGCGCTCAACGGCCGCAAGCTCGCCGAGCTGCGCTATGGCGAGAATCCGCACCAGAAGGCCGCTGTCTACGCGCCGGTCGGTCCGCACGTGTCCGGCCTGCCACAGGCCGAGCAGGTCCAGGGCAAGGAGCTCAGCTACAACAACTACAACGACGCCGATGCCGCGCTCGAGCTCATTGCCGAGTTCAAGGACGGCGATCCCGCGGTCGTCATCGTCAAGCACGCAAACCCATGCGGCGTGGCACAAGCGTCGAGCCTGCTGCAGGCTTGGATCGATGCCCTTCAGTGCGACAGCGTCTCCGCGTTCGGTGGGATCGTCGCGGTCAATCGCCCGCTCGACGGCCCGACGGCCGAGGCGATCTGTGAGATATTTACCGAAGTCGTCGTCGCGCCTGGCGCCGACGACGCAGCGAAGGCAGCGTTCGCGCGCAAGAAGAACCTGCGGCTGCTGCTGATCGACGAGCTGCCCAACCCGCGGCGTGGCGGTCTGCTGGTCAAGCCGATCGCCGGCGGCCTGTTAGTGCAGAGCCGCGACAACGGCGGCATTTCGGCCGCCGACCTGAAGGTCGTCACCAAGCGCGCGCCGACGGAACGTGAGCTTAAGGATTGCCTGTTCGCCTGGACGGTCGCCCGGCACGTCAAGTCGAACGCCATCGTCTACGCGAGGGATGGCGCCACCGCCGGCATCGGCGCCGGACAGATGAACCGCCGCGACAGCGCGCGGATTGCCGCGATCAAGGCTCGCGAGGCGGCGGAATCCTACGGCTGGGACGAGCCGCGGACGGTCGGCAGCGCGGTCGCTTCGGATGCGTTCTTCCCCTTCGCCGACGGCCTGCTCGCGGCCGCCGAAGCGGGCGCGACGGCAGTGATCCAGCCAGGCGGTTCGCTGCGCGACGAGGAGATCATCGCCGCCGCAGACGACGCCGGCTTGGCGATGGTTTTCACGGGAATGCGCCACTTCCGGCACTGACGTTCCAGCGCTTCGTCGCAGGGCTGGCGCGGCTCACCGCGTCCGAGCCGAATCTGAACGGGAGAGAACTCGACATTCAAACTTTCGCAAGCTCTGGGCCGCTACCCCTTGGCGCATCAGACACGCGCAACAGTTCGAAAGAGTTCCCCATGGGCCTGTTCAAACCCGACCTTTACCGCTCGTTCTTCCTGGGCTTCGGGATCACAGCTTTGGCCGTGGCTGCACAATTCGTTCCGCACATGTTATAAGGCGGCATGCGACTCAAACTCCTGATTACTGCCGCGGCGCTTGCCGCCACCGCCTGCCAAGCTCCTGCAAACGCCGCCGAAAGCGTCGTCGCCGCCCCCGCGGCGCAACGCACCTCGCATGAGGGCCCGGGGCTCAAGACGGCGATCTTCTCCGGCGGTTGTTTCTGGGGCGTCGAGGCTGTGTTCAGCCACATGAAGGGCGTGAAGAGCGCGGTCTCGGGATATGACGGCGGCACCGCCAAGAATCCCAGCTACGAACAGGTCTCCAGCGGCACCACCGGCTATCGCGAATCGGTCAAGGTCACTTACGATCCGAAGGTCGTGCGTTACGACCAGCTTCTGCAGGTGTTCTTTTCCGTCGTCGCCGATCCAACGCTGAAGGACCGTCAGGGCCCCGACGAAGGCCCGCAGTACAACGCGGCGCTGGTGCCCTTGAGCAAGGAACAGCACGACGTCGCCGCCGCCTACCTCGCGCAAATGAAGGCGAGCGGGAAGTGGAAGTCGCCGATCGTGACCGGGATTGCGCCGGCCAAGCCGTTCTACCCGGCCGAGGGATACCATCAGGATTTCGCCCTCAAGAACCCCAACCACGGCTACATCAAGTACTGGGACCTGCCCAAGGTTGCGGCGCTGAAGAAGCTCTATCCATCGCTCTACAGCCCGACGTTCCAGACCGGCTGATTGCCGCGTCCCCCTGTCCGCCCTATATCGGGTGCATGGCCGGACACACCCACCGCGAACATTCGGGCGACAAGCTGGTCGCCGAAGCCGAGCACGTGCTCATAGCCGCCGGCGAGCAGTGGACGCAGATGCGCGCCGATGTTTTCGAGGCATTGGCCGACCAGGACCGCCCGGCCTCGGCCTACGACGTGGCCGAGGAGCTCGGCAAGCGACGCGGTCGGCGGGTTGCCGCGAACAGCGTCTACCGCATCTTGGACCTGTTCGTGCGCACCAACCTTGCCAACAGAATCGAGAGCGCCAATGCCTACCTGGTCAACACCCATCCGGGCTGCCGGCACGACTGCATCTATCTGATCTGCGACGATTGCGGCCAGGCGCTGCACCTGGACGACGACAAGCTGACGGAAGCTTTGCGTGAAGCTGGGCGCCGCCACGGCTTCGCCGACGTGCGCCCGGTGGTCGAGCTCCGCGGCTTGTGCAACGACTGCGCGAGTTAGCGCACGTGCTCAGCGATTCCTCAGGCAATCATCCCCCGGCGTTCATCGACAGGTCCGCCCAGCGCGTGTAAGCGGCGGAAATGACGTCAGGTCCCGCAACACCGCTGCTCGACACGGTTGAGTTCCCGGCAGACATCCGCAAGCTCGAGCAATCGCAGCTGCGCCAGCTCGCCGACGAACTGCGTGCCGAGATGATCGACGCCGTGGGCAGCACCGGCGGACACCTCGGGTCTGGCCTCGGCGTCGTCGAGCTCACGGTCGCGCTCCATTACGTGTTCAACACGCCTGAGGACCGGCTGGTGTGGGACGTCGGCCATCAGGCCTATCCGCACAAGATTGTCACCGGCCGGCGGGATCGCATTCGCACCTTGCGCCAGGCGGGCGGGCTGTCGGGCTTCACCAAGCGCAGCGAAAGCGAATACGATCCCTTCGGCGCGGCGCACTCGTCGACCTCGATCAGCGCGGCGCTGGGCTTTGCCGTCGCTAACAAGCTCTCCGGCAAGCCCGGCAAGGGTATCGCGGTGATCGGCGACGGCGCGATGAGCGCCGGCATGGCCTACGAGGCGATGAACAACGCCGAAGCGGCGGGCAACCGCCTGGTGGTGATCCTCAACGACAACGACATGTCGATCGCGCCGCCGGTCGGCGGCCTTTCGGCCTATCTCGCGCGGCTGGTCTCTTCCCCAAGCTACCTGCACCTACGCCACTTCGCCAAGAAGGCGATCCGTCGTATTTCGCGCAGCTTGCATGATACCGCGCAAAAGGCCGAGGAATTCACCCGCGGGATGGTCACCGGCGGAACCCTGTTCGAAGAGCTGGGGTTCTACTACGTCGGCCCGATTGACGGGCACAACCTCGATCACCTGATCCCGGTGCTCGAGAACGTGCGCGACGCCGAGGAAGGTCCGATCCTAGTCCACGTGGTGACCAAGAAGGGCAAGGGCTACGCTCCGGCCGAGAACAGCGCCGACAAGTATCACGGCGTGCAGAAGTTCGACGTCATCACCGGCGAACAGAAGAAGGCCAGCGGCGGGCCTCCCTCCTACCAGAACGTGTTCGGCGAGACGCTGGCGAAATTGGCCGACAGTGACGGCCGCATCTGCGCGATCACCGCGGCGATGCCGAGCGGCACCGGGGTCGACAAGTTCGCCCAGGCGCATCCGGACCGCGCCTTCGACGTCGGCATCGCCGAGCAGCACGCGGTGACCTTCGCTGCCGGGCTGGCAGCGCAGGGCATGCGCCCGTTCTGCGCGATCTACTCGACCTTCCTGCAGCGCGCCTTCGACCAGGTGGTTCACGACGTCGCGATCCAGAACTTGGCTGTCCGTTTCGCCATCGACCGCGCCGGACTGGTCGGCGCCGATGGCGCCACCCATGCGGGCAGCTTCGACGTGACCTATCTGGCTACCTTGCCGAACTTCGTGGTGATGGCGCCGGCGGACCAGGCGGAGCTGGTCCACATGACCTACACCGCCGCCGAGCACGACGAAGGCCCGATCGCGTTCCGTTACCCGCGCGGCAACGGCACCGGCGTGGCGCTGCCGGAAAACCCGGAACGCCTCGCCATCGGCAAAGGCCGGATCGTCCGCCAAGGCAGCAAGATCGCACTGCTGTCGCTCGGCACACGGCTCGCCGAGGCGCTCAAGGCCGCAGATCAACTCGAAGCCAAAGGGCTTTCGACCACCGTCGCAGACCTGCGCTTCGCCAAGCCGCTGGATTCCGATCTGATCCGCAAGCTGATAACCACCCACGAAGTCGTGGTGACGATCGAGGAAGGCAGCATCGGCGGCGTCGGCGCGCACGTCCTCACGCTCGCCAGCGACGAGGGGCTGACCGATGGCGGGCTGAAGATTCGCACGATGCGCCTGCCCGACCTGTTCCTCGACCAGGATGCGCCCGACAAGCAGTACGATGAAGCCCACCTCAACGCGCCGCACATCGTCGACACCGTGCTGAGCGCGCTGCGCCACAACAGCGCCGGAGTGGAAGAAGCGCGCGCCTGAGGGCGCCGGACCATCACGAAAATTGTCGCAGTTGGTCGCACGCTTCGCGCGCCCGCTTGACCGCCCCCGAAAGGCGCATAGTCTTTTCCGGCAGAGGGGGAGGCTCATGAAATTCGTAAGGATCGCTTCGAGCGTCGCCGCAGCCGGTCTGCTGGCCGCGTCACTGCCGGCAGAGACGCAAGACAAGACGGCCGTGTTCAAACCGACGGGTCAGTGGTCGCTCGATTATGGCGAGGATTACTGCCGGCTGGCGCGCACGTTCAGCGACGGCAAGGACGAGTTGGCGCTGGCGGTCGAGCGGATCGAGCCCGGCCCGACAGCGCGCCTGATCCTCGTTTCCAACGCAATCAAACCGTTCCGCAGTGCGGACGAGATCGGCTGGCACTTCACTCCATCCGATCCCGAGCGAAAGGCGCGCTACACGCATTCCACGACCGGCGAGGGCAAGCAGTACTACAACCTCGGTCCGTTCGTCCTGGCGCCGTTTGCCCCCTCTGCCCCCGGGAATCCCCCGGTACCGCCGCCGGCGTTCGATCGCGCCAAGGAGCAGGCGACGGCCAAAGGCATGACCGGATTCGCGCTTGATAACGGCCTCAACACTCCCGTGCAGGTAGAAACCGGCGATCTTTCGGCTCCAGTCGCAGCGCTGCAGGCCTGCGCCGACGACCTCGCCAAGGGCTGGGGCCTCGACCCTGCCAAGCTGCAAACGCAAACTTCGGCCGCCATTCCCGAAAAGGGCGGGTCCGGCTGGCTACCCCAAGGCACCGTAGCATTCGGCGATTTCGGCAAGCTCGGCGGCGGCGCCAACCAGGTACGTCTGATGGTCGACGCGACCGGCAAGGCCACCTCGTGCACGGTCCACTGGCCGACGCTGGATGCGGCGACCAACGACAAGATCTGCAAGGCGGCGCTAGCCAACGCCAGGTTCACGCCGGCCAAGGATACCGGCGGCCTGGCGATGCCCGGTTACTGGATCGGCAGCCCGCTGTTCATGGGCCCGCCATTCCCCGGCAGGCGGCGCTAGCCGGGCAGTCGTTCGAACAGCCGTACCGGGTCGCCGTCGGGCAGCACGGCCTCTCGCAGCGGCGTGAAGCCGAGCTTTTCCGCCAGCCGCACCGAAGGGCTGTTCTCGGGTGAGATCATGCACACCATTCGCCGGGGCCCAAGCTCGCGCCCGAACCAGCCGAGCACCGCGCGCATCGCTTCGCCGGCGAGGCCCTGTCCGACGTGCTCGGCGGCGACGATCCAGCCCGCTTCGGGATTATCGTCGAAATCGTCGCCGAGGCCGCGAAAGGTATGGAACACGCCGCAGTTGCCGATCACCGCATCAGTCCCGCGCAGGCGCAACATCAGCGGGCCGTAGCCGTAAAGGAACCAACTTCCCGCGCCCCGGGTAAAGCGGGTCGCATGCTCGTGCAGCGTCGCCGTCGGCCCGAGGAATCGGCCCGTCGAAGGGTGCGTCACCACGGCGTGCATCGCCTTGAGGTCGCTGGCGCGCGGCTGCCACAGCTCGAGCCGCTCGGTGGTCAGGAAAGGCGCGCCCGTCATAGCAGGACGTTGAGCAGGTGGATGGCCACGCCGACAAGCCCGCCGACCAGGGTTCCGTTGACGCGAATGAACTGCAGGTCGCGGCCGACGGCGTTCTCGATCCGGTCGGTCACCGTGCGCGCGTCCCAGCGCTTGACGGTTTCCGACACGAGCTGGACGATCTGCCCGCCGTAGCGCGTGGCGACGCCAACCGCGGTGCGACGGGCGAAGCGGTTGACCTGACGCTGCAGCGCCGGGTCCTCCCGCAGCGCCTGGCCGAGTTCGCCGAGCATGCTGGTGAACGGGCCGGCGGCCCCACCGCGCTTCGGATCGCGCGCGGCGGCGATCAGGCCGAGGCGCAGCCGCTCCCACACGCCGGTCCACCACGTGCCGAGCGCGGGGTTGGCGAGGAGGTCGCGCTTCATGCCTTCGACTTTCTCGCGCAGCGCCTCGTCATGCTGCAGGTCGTGTGCGAGTTGCTCGAGGCCCTCCTCGATTTTGCGCCGCAGCGGATGGTCCGGTTCGACCAGAACTTCGGCGAGCAGGCGATAGAGCCCGTCGAGCACCGAATTGGCCAGTCGGTCGTCGAGCCCGGTCCAGCGGATCACCGCGTTGGCCTTCTCATGGATGATCTGACGCACCATCTCCTCGTTGTCCTCGAGCGTCAGGCCGGCCCAGCGGATCAGCGAATCGAGCAGCGGCAGGTGGCGCTTGTCTGCGATTGCGGCGGACAACATCTGCCCGAGCAGGGGCGAGGCCTCGAGTCGCTCGAGCTGGTGCAAAAGGCCAGCTTTTACCTGCCCGCCGAGCCGCTCGGGATCTAGCGAGTCCAGCACTTCGGCGATCAGCTCGCCGGCCCCGCCGCGAATCCGCGAGACGCCGTCGCCGCCGGGCCGGGCGAGGAAATCGCCGGCGGCCTGGGCCAGGTTCATCGCCCGCATCCGCCGCGCGACGACGATCGGAATGAGGAAGTTCGATTGCAGGAACCGGGCCATCGAATCGGCGATGCGGTCCTTGTTTTCGGGAATGATCGCGGTGTGCGGGATCGGGATGCCGAGGGGGTGGCGGAACAGAGCGGTCACCGCGAACCAATCGGCCATGCCGCCGACCATCGCCGCTTCGGTGAAGGCGAGCACCCACTCCCACGCCGGATGCGTGCCGAGCTGACTGCGGGCGACAGCGAACAGTGCGGCCATCGCCACCAGCAGCCCCGTCGCCGCCCGCCGCATTCGCCGCGCGCGGTCGGGCGGAAGCGGGGTGCGGAACGGCACCGGAACGGTTGACGGGCCGGTCATGCCTTGCGCCCGCTCACTCGGCCGGTAAGCCCTCCGCCGCGCCTTCCTGCTTGTGCTCGGGGCGGTAGGTCAGCACCCGGTGCCGCAGCCACGGGCCAAGGCGCTTTTCGAGACCGTCGGCGAGGCTGAAGCCGGCCGGGACGATCAGCAGCGTGAGGACCGTCGAGAGCAGCAGGCCGCCGATCACCGTGGTGCCCATCGGGGCGCGCCAGGCGGCGTCGCCCGAGATCGAGATCGCCGTCGGCACCATGCCCGCGGTCATCGCCACGGTTGTCATCAGGATCGGCTGGGCGCGCTTGTGGCCGGCGTCGATGATCGCCTGGCGCTTGGGCACGCCGGCGGCCATTTCCTCGATCGCGAAGTCGATCAGCAGGATCGAGTTCTTGGCGACGATGCCGAGCAGCATCAGCAGCCCGATGTAGACCGATATCGAGATCGGGTTCGGGGCCCCCTGGGTCACATAACCGGTGATCGCCAGCGCCAGCAGGCCGCCAAGCGGGGCCAACAGCAGCGAGGTCATGTTGACCAGCGGCGAGACGAACCGGCGGTAGAGCAGCACCAACACCGCGAAGACCATCAGGATGCCGGCGATCACCGCGATGATGAAGTTCTGGATCAGCTCGCCCTGCCACTTCTCGTCGCCGACCGGCTTGTTGGAAACTCCTGCCGGCAGGTTCTTCATGATCGGCAGCGCCTTGATCTGTTCCATCACCGGCCCGCTGACGGCGCCCGGCGCGAGATCGGCACCGACGAAGATGCGCCGCGCCTGATTGAAGCGCTGGATCTGCGTCGGGCCGGCGCCGAACCGGATGTTCGCCACTCGCTGCAGGGGGACCGAACCGCCCGCCGCAGTCGGCACCGGGAGGTTCTCGATCGTGGCCATAGTCTCGCGCGAGGACTTGCCAAGCACGACGCGGATCGGGATCTGCCGGTCGGAAAGCGAGAACTTGGCCGCGTTCTGGTCGATTTCCCCCAAGGTGGCGATGCGGATCGCCTGGCTGAGCGCGCTGGTGGTCACGCCGAGCTGCGCGGCGAGGTCGAGGCGCGGCTCAATCACCAGCTCCGGCCGCTGCATGTCCGCGGCGACGCGCGGGGCAACGGCGCCCGGGACCTTCGCCATCTGTTCGACCAGCGTCTGCGCGGTGCGATTGAGCACAATGGGATCAGAGCCGGTCAGCATAACCGAGATGTCGCGCCCGGTGCCACCGCCGTTTTGCGAGGCGAAGGTCACTCGCGCGTCGGCGATTTTCTGGAGCTGCGGCGTGATCTTCCGCTCCCACTTGTAGCTCTTGATCGGCCGGTCTTCCTTGAGGACCACGAACAGCCGCGCCTGGCCTTCGTTGATCCGCTCGAGCACGCGGTCGACTTCTTGCGTCTGAGTCTCGAGGATCGCGGTGACGCGGTCGGCCACGGCTTCTGTCGCCTCGATCGTCGTGCCCGGGACCATCTCGATGTTGACGCGGCTGGTGTCGCTGTCGGTGATCGGCTGGAACTGTTGCGGCATCTGCGTGAGAAGCAGCGCGGTAATGGTTAGCGCGAAAACGCCGGCGACGAACATCCACGCGCGATGGTCGCGATAGCGCGAGCGGACGAGATGGCGGTAATAGTGGTGCCACTCGAGGAAGCCCGGAGAGGCATGATCGATGACCCAAGCGAGAGGGCCGGTCAGCAGCCGGACGACGACCAAGCCGGCGATGAACAGCGCCAGCTTGACCAGGCCACCCGGGAAAATTTGGCCTCCGATCTTCGCGAATAGATAGGCCACGATGACGTAAAGGACGAAGAACAGGAACTCGATGACCCCATACCAGCCTTGCGACCGGACCGGCTGGGTGCGCGCGCGATAGGCTTCGACCTTTTCGGTGTTGAGCGTCCACTTGAGGATCGACATGTAGCGATCCATCAGCGGCCCTTCCCCGTGCGACTGATGCCCGTGGGCCTTGAGGAAATAGGCCGCGACCATCGGCGTGATCATTCGCGCGACGGCCAGGCTGGTGAGCACAGCGGCGACGATGGTGAGCCCGAAGTTCTTGAAGAACTGCCCGGAAATGCCGGGCATAAGGCCGACCGGCAGGAACACCGCAACGATCGACAGGCTGGTGGCGACCACCGCCAGTCCTATCTCGTCGGCGGCGTCGATCGCCGCCTGGTAGGCGCTCTTGCCCATGCGCATGTGGCGCACGATGTTCTCGATCTCGACGATCGCATCGTCGACCAGCACCCCGGCGACAAGGCTGAGGGCGAGCAGCGACAGCTCGTTGAGCGTGAATCCCAGCAAGTCCATGAACCAGAAGGTCGGGATCGCCGAGAGCGGGATCGCCAGCGCCGAGATCATCGTCGCGCGCCAGTCGCGCAGGAACAGGAACACCACGATGACCGCCAGGATCGCCCCCTCGATCATCGCCTCCATCGAGGTTTCGTATTGCTGCTTGGTGTAGTCGACGCTGGTGTAGAGCTGGGTGATATCGATGCCGGGATTTTCGGCTTCGATCGCCTTCAACTCCTTGATAGTGGCGTCGTAGACGGTGACGTCGGACGCTCCTTTGGACCGCTCGATGCCGAAGGTGACGACCTGGCGGCCCTTCATCTTGGCGATCGAGGACTGTTCGGAATAACCGTCATAGACTTGGCCGACCTGGTCCAGCCGGATCGTGCGCCCGCCGCCCAGGCTGATCCGCGTATTCGCCAGTTGCAGGGCATTTTCGGCGTTGCCGAGGACACGCACCGACTGGCGCGAGCCGGCAATCTGCGCGGCGCCGCCGGCGGCGTCGGTGTTGACCTGACGCAGCGCCTGGTTGACCTGCGCCGCAGTCACGCCGAGCGATTGCATCTTAGCGGGATCGAGCACGACGCGGATCTCGCGATCTACGCCGCCCGCCCGGCTGACGGTGGCCATGCCTTCGATCGACAGCAGCCGGCGCGAGATGGTGTCGTCGATGAACCAGCTCAGCTGCTCCATCGTCATGTCCTCGGCGCTGACCGCGAAATAGCCGATCGGACCGTTGCCGCCGGCTTCGACCTTGGTCACTCGCGGCTCGAGAATGCCTTCCGGCAAGTCGCCGCGCACCTGGTCGAGCGCGTTCTTGACTTCGTTGACCGCGTTATTGGAATCGGTGCCGATGACGAACTGGACGAACGTGTTGCTGTTGCCTTCGCTGGCGGTCGACTGGATCTCGTCGACGCCGTTGACCGAGCGGACCGCCGCTTCGACCTTCTGGGTGATCTGCGTTTCGATCTCGGTCGGTGCCGCACCGGGCTGACTGATCGAGACGTTGACCGCGGGGAAATCGATGTCAGGCGAGTTGTTGACGTCCATACGGTCGAACGACAGCAGCCCGGCAAGCGTCAGGCCGATGAAGAAGACGATGGGAACGATCGGGTTACGGATCGACCACGCGGATATGTTGCGGAAATTCATGATCCTGGCCGAACTTCCTACCGCCTGGTCGGCAGGACCGGCCGCACCTTGTCGCCCGGGTTGAGGAACCCGCCGGCGCGAAGGATGACCCGCTCGGTACCCGACAGGCCTGACACGATGGCCGTGCCTTCGTCGGTGACGGTCCCCGTCTTCACGGCGCGGCGTTCGATCTTGTCACCCTTGCCGACGACGTAGACGTAGCTGCCCTTCTCGTCGGACATGATCGCGCTTTCGGGCAGTCGCGGCGCGACCACCGTGCCGCCATTGATCACGGCGGAAGCGAAGCCGCCCGGATGGATCGCCGGGTCGTAGGGCAGCGCAATGCGGACGACGCCCTGCCGGTCGGTCGTGTCGATCGTCGGTTCCTTCTTCCATATCCGACCAGTGAATGCCCGGTCGGCCCCCACCGGGGTCACCTGGGCGGTCGAGCCTACGGCGATCGAGCCGAGATCGTCCTCGCCGACCTTGGCGAGCAGCTCCATCTGGCCGTCCTGGGCCATCGTGAACGGCGGGTTCTGGCCGCCGGCGCTGAGGACCTGGCCGACTTCGACTTTGCGATCGAGGATCAGGCCGCCCACCGGGGCGACGATGTTGAGTCGCGCGTTGCGCTCGAGCATCTCGCGATAGGATGCCTGGGCCACCTTGACGCGCGCCACGGCGGCGTCGCGGGTCGATGTCAGCCGATCGATGTCCGCTTTGGAAATGAAGCCGCGACCGACCAACTTGAGCCCGCGGTCGAGGTTCGACTGGGCGAGCGCGGCATCGGCCTTGGCGACCTCGATCTGGGCGGCGGCGCCCGCCGCCTGCTGGTTCTGCACCGAACGATCGATAACCGCCAGAACCTGCCCGCGGCGAACCCAGTCGCCGACCTGAACCGGCACCGAAATGACCCGTCCGCCCTCGCCGACGACGCCGACGGCGACCTCGTGCGTGGCCGCGAGCGACCCGGTCGAATTGATCAGGCCGGTAACCGTGGTCCGGCCCGGCTCGACGACGGTCACCGTGGGGGGCGCGTTCTGGGCAGACGCCTCAAGCGCCTTGTCGTCGTCTCCCCCGCGCGACATCATCCACGCTGCGAGCACCAGCATGACCGCCGCGACCACGACGGCGATGATGATCCGCCGGCGCCGTGTACGGCTTCCGTCGAGCTCGATCTCATCGACGCGCGTGCCCGGTGCGTCGCTCAGATCCATTGTCGTCTCGTAGTTCATCGCTAGTCTTACGTCCCGCTGGCCCGGCGGTGGGGGGCCATATCACAGTTGAGCGCGTGCCGCACATAAAAGGCGCCAGAATGCGCCCGGCGGATAAAGCGCGCGGCCGCTCGATGCAATCAGCGGTTCTATCAAATGCATTCGAGAGCCGACGAGTAATAAATTGTCGTAAAACGAAAAGGGCGGGCCCGCAACGCTGCGAGCCCGCCCCGATCTCCTGAAACGTCGGGTCTTAGCGCACGCGTCCGCGCTGGACCAGGTTGACGATCGCGAGCAACACAATCGCGCCGATGATGGCGATAATGAAGCCGCCCAGGTTGAACGTCTGGATGCTTCCGCCAACGCCGATCAGCGGTGCGATGACGGCATTGCCGATGATGGCACCGATGATGCCGACGATGATGTTCCAGAAAATTCCCATCGTGGCGTCGCGAGCCATCACCATGCTCGCCAGCCAGCCGGCGACACCGCCGACGATTATTGCCACAATCCAGCCCATGATCCGGTCTCCTGCTGCTCCGCGCGTGTTGCCGCGCGCTGTGTTCGGATAAACCGCAGCGGAGGCAATGCGTTCCCCGCCACGCGACGCGCGGCGAAGGCATTTTGGGAGAACGGGAGCGGTGGACCGCCCGCGGATCAGTATTTGAGCTGACGCTCGTAGAGGTCGCGATAGTGCTGGATGCGCGTGACGCGCAGGCCTTGCATGCCGGAGCGGTCGACCGCGCGCTGCCACGAGGCGAATTCTTCGAGCGTGAGGTTGTAACGCTCGAGTACCTCGTCGATCGTCAGCAGACCGCCGTTGACCGCCGCCACGACTTCCGCCTTGCGCCGCACGACCCACCGCTTGGTGTTCGGCGACGGCAAGTTGGCAATAGTCAGCGGCTCTCCAAGGGGGCCGATGACCTGCGCGGGCCGGATTCTCTGGTTCTCGATCATCTACTTCCTCGGGTCGTCGTCAGCCGCGCCGTTCACACTGGGGCGACCCATGCTGTGGGTGGCTTTGCCATCGGCTAAACCATCAAAGTTAATGTCCCGTTTGCCCTCGGCCAGCTCGGCGATGTGGCGGGCCGAACCCGGATCGAAGCTGGCTTCGCCGGCCGTCTCGCCCATGCCCAGGTCCGCGCGAAGCTCGCGTGCGGCATCGAACTTGGCCACCAGGTCCGGCCACTTGACCGGACGCAGGTTGTCCATCTCCGCCGCGGTGCGGTCGAGCGGTAGCGAAGTCGCCGCGGTGGGAAGCTTGCCTTCGAACATGGCTCCGCTTTAGCCCGGCAAGCGTCAAGAACAGGTAAAGCCGCAGTTTACCCAGCGTTAGGCCCGGTTAACGGCCGAAACGGCGCCTTTGCCGAGCGCTTCGCAGAGGTGTATGGGGCCGGCCCAATGACTGCCGCCAGCCTTGTCGAGGATCCTGCCAAGCTGTTCGACCTGCCTCGCCCGGCGGCCGACTGCCGTATCGTCGTGGCCATGTCCGGCGGCGTCGACAGCTCGGTGGTGGCGGCCCTCGCCGCCAGCAGCGGGTCCGAGGTGATCGGCATCACCCTGCAGCTCTACGACTATGGCGCCGCCACCGGCCGCAAGGGCGCCTGTTGCGCCGGCGATGACATCCGCGACGCGCGCGCGGTCGCCGACCGGCTCGGCTTCGCGCACTACGTGTTCGACCACGAGAGCCAGTTCCGCGAGGACGTGGTCGAGCGCTTCGCCGACGATTACCTCGCCGGGCGCACGCCGATCCCTTGCGTCCGCTGCAACATGGGCCCGAAGTTCACCGACCTGCTGCGGATGGCCAAGGAGCTCGGCGCGGATTGCCTCGCCACCGGGCATTACGTCCGCCGCCTTGTGGGGGCCGCTGGTCCTGAACTGCATCGCGCGCTCGATCCGGCGCGCGACCAATCGTACTTCCTTTACGCGACGACCGAGGAGCAGCTTGACTATTTGCGCTTCCCGCTGGGCGGCCTGCCGAAGGACGAGGTGCGGCGGATCGCGAGCCGGTTCGGCCTTTCTGTGGCCGCCAAGCCCGACAGCCAGGACATCTGCTTCGTGCCTGACGGCAACTATGCCCGCGTCGTAAAATCTCTACGGCCGGAGGGCGTGCGCCCGGGGCGGATCGTCCACGCCGAAACCGCCGAGACACTCGGCGAGCACGCGGGCGTGATCCATTTCACCGTCGGTCAGCGGCGCGGCCTGGAGATCGGCGGGCAGGCAGAGCCGCTCTACGTCGTCGGCCTCGATGCCGAAGCGGCCGAAGTTCGCGTCGGGCCCCGACGGCTGCTCGCCGTCGGCGCGGCGCGCTTGGTCGATACCAACCGCATCGGACTCATGCCCGACAGCCCGCTGACGGCCAAGGTCCGCTCGCTGGCGAAGCCGGTGCCGATCGTTCTGGAAGGCCCGCTCGGGGGCGGGGTGGCGGCGACGGTGCGTTTCGCCCAGCCCGAATTCGGCGTGGCGCCCGGCCAGGCTGCGGTGATCTATGCCGGGGAACGGGTAGTGGGCGGCGGGTGGATCGCGGAAACAGAACCCTACTCGTCCCACGGTTCCAGCACGCAGCCGTAGCCCTTGCGGTAGCGCGCGGTCTCGCTGGCGATCAGCGGGATGTAGCCGGTGACGCTCTTGTCGTCCTCGTCGTCGGCGAGGAAAACGGCTTCCATGCGCGGCTCGAAATCCTTCTTGCAGTCCTTCAGACTGCGCCCCGCCACGTAGCGGCAAGCGCAGGCGGTGCGCGCGCCGACCGCGGCGCCGGTTTCGGCAAAGCCATAGAGCGGGGCGCGGTAGAGCCAGCCGAGCGCAGCCAGCGTCAACACGAGGACAAGCACGACCTTGAGCCACAGCGGGCGCCTGCGGGCGCTCCTCGTCTTTGCGGTTGCCATGCGCCCCTGCCTGCGAGATGAGGCACGACCCCGATGTCGCGCCACCCCTTTCCTAGCCATGCTGCCCTCATGCTGCCAGCCCTCTTGCTGGTCGGATGCGGCGAGACCGTTCCCACCCAGGCGCCACTGGCACCGGCAGCCCTCCAAGCAGTGAGCAAGAACCCGGGCGTGCCGCGCGAAAAGTTGGCTCGCGCGGTCGATGCGCTGTTCACGAGCGAGGGCATCGGCGAGACCCGCGCGGTGCTGGTGCTGCATGACGGGGCCGTCGCCGCGGAGCGCTATTCGGACGGTTACAGCCCGCGCACGAAGTTCCTCGGCTGGTCGATGTCGAAGACGGTCACCGGCGTGATGATCGGCGCGCTGGTCGCCGAAGGGCGGCTGCGGCTCGACGAGACGCCTCCGATCCCTGCGTGGCAGCGCCCGGGCGATCCGCGCGGCGAGATCACTCTCAGGCAACTGCTGCAGATGCGCTCCGGCCTGCGACACAAGGAAAACAGCGAGCCGATCTACGATTCCGGCGAAGTGCGGATGCTGTTCCGCGACGGGCGCGACGACATGGCCGGCTGGGCCGAGGCGCAGCCCATGGCGCACGAGGCGGGTAAGGTGTTCACCTACTCGACCCCAACGGGGGTCATCCTGGCCGATATCGCCGCGCGGGTGCTGGCACCGGGCGCGAAGCCCGATGCGCGGCAGCGGGCGGTGGCGGAGTTCTTCGAATCGCGCATCGCCGGCCCGCTCGGCGCGCCCTCGTTCACGCCCGAGTACGACGCTTCGGGGACGATGATCGGCGGCAGCATGATCTGGGCCACTGCCCGCGACTGGGGCAAGTTCGGCGAGATGCTGCGGCACAAGGGCTCGGTCAATGGCGCCCAGCTGGTGCCGCGGGCGTGGGTCGAGTTCATGACCAAACCGAGCCCGCGTTCACCGGACTACGGGGCGATGACCTGGCTCAACCGTCCCTCCGGCGGCAAGCGCAACGAACTGTTTGCCGAGCAGGGACCGCACGACGCGTTCGCGCTGGTCGGCCACCTCGGGCAGTACGTCATCGTCTCCCCATCGCAGGGCCTGACGATCGTCCGTCTCGGCAAGACCGACGGCAAGGACCGGCCCGCGCTCATACGGGCGCTGGCGAAGATCGCCGCACTCTACCCTTCGAGGTAGAACCTTCCCTCGACCACCGTCACGCATTGGCCGCCGAGCCACGCCTGCTCGCCCTCAAGCCGGCAGGCGACGTCGCCGCCGCGGCGTGAGGCCTGGTGCGCCGAGAAGCTCGTCCGGCCCAGTTTGGCCGCCCAGAAGGGCGTCAGGGCCGCGTGCGCCGATCCCGTGACGCTGTCCTCGTCGACTCCGCCACCGGGGACGAACACGCGAGAGACCACGTCGGTCCGCTCGCCGGGCGCGGTACAGATGAACTGGTCATCGCCGAGCGCGCCGAGGCCCTTGAGGTCGGGCTTGAGCGCACGGACCTCGTCCTCGCTGGCGAACAGGTAGATGCCGTACCGGTCGGCGTTGCGCCACACCTCCTGCGGCTCCGCACCGAGCAGAGCCACGGCTTCGGGCCAGTCGCCCGGGCTTGTCGGGATGACAGGCAATGCTAGCTCGTAGCGGCTCGCCGCGCGCCGCACTTCCAGGACACCAGCCTTGCGGGTGCGGAAAGTCACTCGATCGCCTCCGTCGCGCCCCAGCAGCACGTGCCCCGACGCGAGGGTAGCGTGGCCACACAGGCGTATCTCGCAGGTCGGGGTGAACCAGCGCAGTTCCCAGTCGGCCTCCCCGGTCCTGTCGCGGATGACGAAGGCCGTCTCGGCAAAGTTGTTCTCCTCGCCGATCGCCTGCAGCACGTGGTCCGGCAGCCATTCGTCGAGCGGCATCACCGCCGCCTGGTTGCCGGCGAACGGCCGCGCGGCGAAAGCATCGACGTGCCAGTAGGGAAGCTTCACTCGTGGTTCTCCGCCAGGCCCGGCAGCAGCTCTTCGGCTGCGGCACCCGTTTCGTTGACCAATCCCTCGGGATCGGGGTGGATCAGGACTTCGACGCCGGGGAACTCGCGCTCGATGCGTTCCTCGAGCTCGTCCATCACCCGGTGCGCCTCGGCGACTGTCATGCCGCCGTTCACCATCGCGTGGAACTGGACGAAATCGTGCGCGCCGCTCGTGCGGGTGCGCAAGTCGTGCACCCCGCGCAGCTCGGGGTGCTTCGCCAGCGTGGCGAGGAATTGCTCGCGCTTCTCGTCCGGCCATTCCTTGTCCATCAGGTGATCGATCGCTTCCTGCGAGGCTCGCCATGCGCCCCATCCCAGCCACAGCGCGATTGCCAGACCGAACAGCGGATCGGCACCGGCGATGCCGAGGTACCGGTCGAGCACCAGCGCCGCGATCACCCCCAGGTTGAGGAACAGGTCAGACTTGTAGTGCACGTTGTCGGTCTTGATCGCGAGGCTCGCGGTGCGGCGGATGACTTGGCGCTGCCACCACAGCAGCACAAACGTGCCGGCGATCGCGATGAGCGAGACGACGATGCCCTCGTTCGCGGCGGCGACCCTTTCCCCCGCGATGAGCTGGCTGATCCCGCGGAAGGCCAGCCCGCAAGCGGACAGCGAGATCAGCACCACCTGGAACATTGCCGAGAGCGCTTCGGCCTTGCCGTGGCCGAAGCGGTGCTCGCGGTCCGCCGGCTGGGCGGCGACCCAGACGCCGACGAGCGTAGCAATGCTCGCGATCAGGTCCAGTCCGGTGTCGGCCAGGCTGCCGAGCATCGCGGTCGAATCGGTCTTGAGCACCGCCCAGATCTTCATACCCGCCAGCAGCAGTGCCATCGCGATCGAGGCGTAGGCGGCGCCGCGGGTCAGCCGCGCGCGGGCGGCGAGATCGTCAGTCATGGATAGAGCAGCGTGCTGCTCCAGCCCTCGCCCTCGCGGGTGAAGCGGCGCCGCTCATGCAGGCGGTTAGGGCGGTCGAACCAGAACTCGATCGCTTCGGGCGCAAGGCGGAACCCGGTCCAGTGCGGCGGGCGGGGTATGTCCTCGCCCTCGTAGCGTACGGCCAGGTCCGCCACGCGGTCGAGGTAGGTCTGCCGCGAATCGAGGGGTCGCGACTGGTCGGACGCTGCCGAGCCGATCTGCGATACGCGCGGGCGCGAGTGAAAATAGGCATCGGACTCGGCCGGCGTCACCTGGGAAAGCGGCCCTTCGATCCGCACTTGCCGGCGCAGGCTCTTCCAGTGGAACAGCAGCGCGGCGCACGGGTTCTCGGCGATCTCCCCGCCCTTGCGGCTCCCGGCGTTGGTGTAGAACACGAAGCCGTCGGGGCCGTGGCCCTTGAGCAGCACCATCCGCACGGACGGCCGCCCGGCGGCCGTGGCGGTGGCGAGCGCCATCGCGTTGGCGTCGCTCGGCTCGCTCGCCTGCGCGTCGGCGAACCACGAATCGAACAGCGCGATCGGGTCCGAGTCGGGGAGGGCGTCCTGTTCAGCTTTCACGGCACCAACCTGGCGAAGTTGACAACTCTGACAGGGTCCAGAGCGAAGTGTCGCTTTCGGCGCAAGCGTGTCACTTTCCCGCAGGGCCGAGGAGCGCGCGCCATCACCATGCCCCAGCCCTAGTCTCTGAGCGCGATGTAGGAAAGCGCCGCTTGCTTACCTGGACTGTTGCACTTAGCTAACACGCCATGGCCGATCCGTACTCGACCCTGGGCGTCGCGCGCAACGCGAGCGAGAAGGACATCAAGTCTGCCTACCGCAAGCTCGCCAAGGAACTCCACCCGGACCGGAACAAGGATAATCCCAAGGCGGCTGAGCGGTTTTCGGATGTCACCAAGGCGTATGATCTGCTGTCCGACGCCGACAAGCGTGCGAAGTTCGATCGCGGGGAGATCGACGCCGATGGCAACCCGGCGATGCCCTTCGGAATGGGTGGCGGGGGCGGCTTTCGCCCCGGCGCCGGCGGCGCGCGCGGATTCTCGGCGCAGGATTTCGAAGGTTTCGGCGGCGCCGAGGGCCTCGACATCGGCGACATCTTCGAAGGGTTGTTCGGTGGCCGCCCCGGCGGCGGAATGGGCGCCGGGATGGGCGGCGGCAGGCGCCCTTCCCCGCCGCCCCCGCGTAAGGGCGCCAACGTCCAGTATCGGCTGCGCGTCCCCTTCGCCGAAGCGGCCGCGCTCAAGCCGCAGCGGATCACCTTGGCCGACGGCAAGACGATCGACCTCAAGCTGCCCGCGGGGGTCGAGGACGGCACGCAGATGCGCCTCTCGGGCAAGGGCGAGCCTGGTCCGGCGGGCAGCGGCGACGCGCTGGTGACGATCGTAGTCGAGCCCCATGCCTACTTCCGCCGCGATGGCGACGACGTCCGGCTCGAGCTTCCGATCACCCTCGACGAGGCGGTCCAGGGCGCCAAGGTAAAAGTGCCCACCGTCGACGGCGCTGTGATGCTCACCGTCGCGCCCGGCTCGGGCTCGGGGAAGGTGCTGCGCCTGAAGGGCAAGGGTTTCACCCGCAAGGGCGGCGGCCGCGGCGACCAGTTGGTCGCGCTGGAGATCGAGCTTCCCGACGATGTCACCGAGCTCGCCGGCAAGCTCGCCGGCTGGAGCGACACGCGGAACGTGCGCGCGAAGCTCGGCGTTTGAGCGGGGGCGCACCTCAAGCAACTCGACAGCCCACGCCCGGCTGGCCATAGACCGAGACGATGGAGCTTCACGGCCTTCCAGACATCGAGAAGCACGGCCCGCCGGTCGAGGACCTCTCGCCCGAAGGCCGCCGCAAGGCCGCCTTGCTCCACCAGGCCGGCTTCCAGGCCCAGGTGCGCGAGACTGTCGGCCCTGGGTCGCGGATCTTCTGCGTGGCCAAGCGGGTGCTGGTGGGGACTTACAACGACGGCTTCATCCATGCCGGCAACCTGGCCTACATGGCGGTGCTGGCGATCTTCCCGTTCTTCATCACCGGCGCAGCGATCTTCTCGGTGATCGGCGAACAGAGCCAGCGCGCCGCCTCGATCAACGCGATCCTTTTCGCCTTGCCCCCCGTGGTCGGCGACGTGATCGGCCCGGTCGCCCGCACCGTAATCCAGGAGCGCACCGGTTGGCTGCTGTGGGTCGGTGGGCTGGTCGGGCTGTGGACCGTCGGCAGCCTGATCGAGACCATCCGCGACGTACTGCGCCGGGCCTACGGTACCGAGCATACCGCGGCGTTCTGGAAGTACCGGCTGTTCTCGACCGGCATCATCATCGCCTCCGTGGTGCTGCTGATGCTGAGCCTGATCGCGCAAGTGATCATCGGCGCGGCGCAGGAGGTGATCGACGCCTATTTCCCGCAGCTCGGCGACCTGCTCGGTTCGCTGGCGCTGTCGCGTCTGGTGCCAGCGTTCGGGCTGTTCGGTTCGCTGTACCTGCTCTTCTACACACTGACGCCGCACGCCTATCGCCGTCCACGCTATCCCAAGTGGCCGGGCGCGCTGCTGGTGACAGGGTGGTGGATCCTCGTTGCCCTGGCGCTGCCGCCGCTGCTGCGCAGCGTCTTCAGCTACAACCTCACTTACGGCTCGCTCGCCGGGATCATGATCGCGCTCTTCTTTTTCTGGCTCGTCGGCCTAGGGATGGTTATGGGCGCCGAGCTCAACGCGGCGCTGGCCGAGACGCCCGAGGAAGAGCAGGACCATATCGGGCAGGCCGACAATCGTGCCCGAGCGCTCGAAGACAAGGTACAGGAGGATACTGCTGCATGACCGGGCTGATGGACGGCAAGCGCGGATTGATCATGGGCCTGGCGAACGACAAGTCGCTTGCTTGGGGCATCGCTCAGAAGCTGCGCGAGCACGGCGCGGAAATGGCCTTCTCCTACCAGGGGGAGGCGCTTGCCAAGCGGGTCATCCCGCTCGCCGAGGAGCTCGGGTCCGATTTCACCTTCGATTGCGACGTGTCCGACATGGCCTCGCTCGACGCGGCTTTCGCCACGTTGAAGCAGCGCTGGGAGACGATTGATTTCGTGGTCCACGCGATCGGCTTTTCCGACAAGAGCCAACTGCGCGGCAAATTCTACGACACCACGCTCGACAACTTCCTCATGACGATGAACGTCTCGGCCTACTCGCTGGTCGCCGTGGCGCAGCGGGCGCGGGCGATGATGCCGAACGGGGGCAGCATTCTCACCCTCACTTATTACGGCGCGGAGAAGGTGGTGCCGCACTACAACGTGATGGGCGTGGCCAAGGCCGCGCTGGAGACCAGCGTACGATACCTCGCAAACGATCTCGGCCCGGAGAACATCCGCGTCAATGCGATCAGCGCAGGCCCGATCCAGACCCTGGCCGCGCGCGGAATCGGCGACTTCAACTATATCCTTAAGTGGAACCAGCTCAACTCGCCGCTGCGCCGCAACGTGACCATCGAGGATGTCGGCGGCGCGGGGCTGTACATGCTGTCGGACCTGGCCTCGGGCGTGACGGGCGAGGTTCACTACGTCGACGGCGGCTACAACGTCATCGGCATGAAACAGGAAGACGCGCCGGATATCGCGCTGGTTTGACCAGGCGCGCACGTGCGTCAGAAGCCATCGTTGTTCGCTCGGGGGTTGTTTGTCGTGCTCCTGGAATTCATGGCTTGGAATGCCGCCACAAAGCCCTAATTTGGCGACGGCGACCTCCCGATGGGGCAGCCGATCTTGGGCCAGCATGATCAGGCCAGCGACTGGGGTCAACTAACCGCTGACTCGACAGAATATGGAATTCAGGGAGCAGCGCTGTTAACGTGAAAGGTAGCCAGCTTGCTCCCTGCATTTTCCTTCCTGACGGCTCGTTGTCGCTGTGAAGGACGACCTGACACGCCGTACCGCGATTGGCGGCCTTGCGGGTGTTGGGGTGGCGTCGCTCGCGGTCGCGGCACAACTCGGCCGGGACCGGACCGCTGAGGCAACGTCAGCGGGCAATATTTTCGTTGGTGCGACAGTTGGCTCAGCGCTCGCAGCCGCGGAAGCGGTTGTCGCGAAAGGGACCTATTTCAAGGCGGTCGGCCGGACCGATAACGCAGTCGAATGGCGGCTTCGCACGGCCGCGGGCTCCCAATTGCTATATTCGGAAATCACAGGAGCAGCGCTCGCCTCCGACCGAGGTTTCACGTTAATCAGAGGCAAACGCGGTGAACCCGGAACTTTCGCGCGCACTGCCGCGCAAATGGAAGCTGCAGGAATAACGGATCGCCAGATTTCGGTCATGCATTGGATTGACCCCGATTTCGACTCGGCAATCCGCGACAAGACGCTCGGTGAGGACATTTCTGGGATGATCCAGAGAGGCCTTGATCATGGCGCGCGCAGTTTTCCGGCGGGCCACTACTATTGCACTTCCGGCCTGAAGATACCGCATTGGGCGCATTTGATCGGCGAAGGCTATCAGCCCGGAGCGCCCCCGAGCGATTCCGCGGTCAATCTCAAGTTCAAGCTGGCCGACGGAGTGGCGCTTGCCTGCGGCTACAATCCGACCTTTGAAAATCTCTTCTTCACCAATGTCGCAGGTACGTTTGACGACGACCAGGATTTGCTGACCGGGACGAGCGCGGCCTGCATTAGCTTGCTCGACAACGTCACGCTGGTTCGCACAAGCTTTGCGTTATGGGCAACTGCGGTCCTGCTTGGTCCCTCGACCTATTACGCCAAAACCGACATGGTCGAGTTCAACCGGTGCTTCAACGGCTACAAGGTCAATGGATCTGCTCCCTACGATATCCACATCGATAAGCCGATCAGCCGCAAGACGCGTACCTTCTTCGCGGGCGCCGCCGATTATCCCGCGCGCAACATCAAGATTTATGGCGGGTCGATCGAAGGCTTCTCAAAAGTCGCGGAGAATTTTCTCGATCTGTCGGTGTTTGGAGCTTATTTTGAAACAACCGCGCCCCACGATGGCTGCGTGGCAATTCGACCAGGCGCAAGCGGTGCCAGCATCGCTCTCTATGGCAACCTTGTCTTCATGAATTTCATGTCACGCTTCGTGGACATGTCTAACCATACCAGGGCAATGCTGACCGGATCGGGAAATATTTTTGACGGTATCGGGAGGCGGGCCGGAATCTGCTATTCGCTCCCCGCCTCAGGCTCCGTCAGTTTGGCCGGAGACCGCTTCGGCGCCGGCCACCCGGACGATCTACTCTATGTCAATTCCATTGGGGCCGCGTCGGCATTCAATGGTATCACGTTCCCGGAATTGCCGACTACAAACAGGCTGGCCGCCTACAGCGGGCGGACGTTAGTCGGAACCCGCGGCTTCGTTGGTGTTGCCCTTACAGCCGAGCCTGCCAGCAAGGTCGTCGGGGTTACCGTAATGGCGGATGGCGCCCATTGGAATCCTCTTCGGCGGACGGCGGGCCGGCCATACTGGGTCATCTGGCAAGGCGACCGCTGGGCCGACGTGAGCGGAGCATGATTTGTGACCCAGGGCCGCTGGCCGCTCTGCCTTGGCGCTGCAAACCGTCGGCAGTGAACAATTGCTTCGCGGTCGATCAGCGGACCAGCAAAGCCGCCCAGCCGGCCAGAGCTGCTGTCCCGAACAGGATGACCCCCGTCTTAGTGAGCCAGACGATTTTCTGCTTACGAGCGGCGGCCTGTTGCCGCACAGATTCCTTGTTCATGATCCGGCTGCTGCAGAATTGGATCGCCAGCGTCAAGAAGCAGACGTGGCATTATTCTCGAAAATGGGAAGTCGGAATCCGCCTTGCGGCATAGGGCCGCCGGAAGCCACAGGGCGAATTAGTGCCTCTCGCCCTGCAGCCGTTGAATGCACGCGAGGGCCGTTCGACCCTGATCGAACTGGGTCGGGCTTTCTCCTTGCCGGACGTCTGCCGCCTCGGCCGACGGGCCGGCGTTCGCCCCTGGTGTTGACGACTGCGCCGCGACGCGCCGCGCGTAGATGTCTTTGGCTAGTTCGAGGCTATGTCCCATCTCTCCGCTCAAGATGCCGGTCGAACGCAATCGCTGTTCGATCGCGGTGATCGCATCGCGGCAGATCGAGGCTTCTTGATGGGCGTCGATGGCCTCACCCAGCAAGCTCTCATTGCCCAACGAGAGAGATCTCGCGATTTTCTTGTCGGCATCGCTGAACTCATGAGGCGTGGCTTCGCTCGGGGCTTGAGACCTGTCGGCACTGTTGGTGCAGGAGGCAAGGAACAAGAAGGCAATCGCCGAGCTACGAAGATGCTGCGTCAAAGGCATGGTTGGCCTCTAGAAGAAATGAACTGTTGAACCAAGCCTTGTTCCGGCTAGGAGGCGCCATGGTACGAGAACCTCGCCGAGCGTTGGACCGCGCCGACAAGTTCGTGTTCGGGCTGTTGATTTTCCTCCTGATAATGCTTTGGATCGCGGGCGGGGCTTCGCGCGCCGACGTCGCCGGCCAAGTCGTCATTCGCGCAGCTGCCTGGCTGGTTGCGATCGTCTGGATTCTGTTCGTACCTCGACTGCCAATCGGGCGTCCTCATCCCGTAGTCGTTCTGCTTTTCGCCGCCATTCTGATCGTGGCGCTCCAACTGGTGCCCTTGCCGCCGTTTCTCTGGACGGAGCTACCCGGGCGACACTTGCTGGCCGAAACGGCCACATTGATTGGCGAGAAAGAGCCCTGGCGGCCACTTTCGATCGCTCCCGGCGAAACGGTAAACGCGCTCGGCTCACTTATCGTGCCGGTGACGATCTTCTGCCTTGTCGCGAACCTCTCTCGCGAAAGCCATCGCCGCCTTATGGGGGCGCTGCTGATAATGATCCTGGCGGCGGTCGGTGTGGGCGCGGCCCAATTCTCGGGGGCACAACTTAATCATCCCCTCGTCAATGATGTTCCTGGAGATGTCAGCGCGATCTTCGCCAATCGGAATCACTTCGCGCTCTTTGTCTCGTTGGGCTGCGTGCTCGCCCCGGTCTACGCTTTGTCTGGCAACCGGCCTTCGCCCTGGGCGGCGACCATTGCGCTCGGTCTAATGATAGTCTGCCTCTTGATGATTTTGGCGATCGGCTCGCGCGCGGGGCTGCTGCTTGCACCGCTTGCCATCGTTGCAGGAGTGGCCATCACGTTTCGGAAAATCCGCGATCAACTGCGATTGATGCCCAGGCGTCTGACCCTTGTTCCGATCGTCGGTGCAGCGGCGGTGTTAGCGGCCGTGGTCGTTGCCAGTCTCATGGCAGATCGCGCGGTATCATTCGATCGATTCATGTCGGAAGGCGCCAATGCCGGGTTGCGAGCCATGATTCGGCCCACAGTCTATGAGATGATCGGCAAGTATTTCCCGTTCGGCACAGGCTTCGGAACGTTTGATCCGGCTTACAGGATAGACGAATCAACCGCCCTTTTGCGCCCGGCATATGTTAATCTCGCTCATAACGATCTACTTCAGGTCGCGCTGGATGGCGGCCTGGCGGGCGTCGCGCTTCTCGTGGCCGCGCTCGCGTGGTGGGCGTGGGCCAGCATTCGGGCATGGCGTCCGGGCCGGGAATCCCTTCCTCGCGTAGGATCAGCCATGCTTTCGCTCGTTATAGTTGCCAGCGCGCTGGACTATCCCGCGCGAACCCCCATGATCATGGCGATTACCGTAATCGGGGCGGTATGGCTGGCTCTTCCCTCTCGCAATCAGGGTTAGGAACGAATCCCTGCTTTACGGTTAGGAATGGGTTGCCTATACGCCGCGGCTCCATTCCGCGAGGGTCGCGCGTTCCTGCTATGTCAAGATTTTGGCTTGTTTTTCTGACAATTTCCCTGGCCGGATGCGGTCATCAACTGCCACTCCGATCAACCGAAAGCCTGACGGTTGTCGAAGGCTCCGGCGGGCTTCCAGCTCCAGTGCGCTCCGACCTGGTCGCGCCCGACCGTCCGGCTCTCATCGGCCCCCTGGACACTCTTGAGGTCAACGTCTTTGGAGTGCCTGACCTTAGTCGTGAATTGCAGGTAGACGCCAGCGGCCGGATTTCCATGCCTCTCCTTGGAACGCTCGACGCCGGCGGTAAGACCGCAGGTGAATTGGGCGGCGACATCGCTAATTCGCTGCGGGGCCGTTATGTTCGCAACCCAGACGTTACGGTGAACATCAAGAGCTCGGTGAGTCAGGTGGTGGCGGTCGACGGCCAGGTGGTGGAGCCGGGTCTCTATCCGGTGACCAACCAGATGACACTGCTGCGGGCAGTCGCATCCGCTAAAGGACTTTCAGAATTCGCGAAGCAGGATGACGTGGTCATCCTTCGCTCGGTTCAAGGCCGAAGGATGGCCGGGCTATATAATATAGCCGCCATCCGACGCGGTCTCTACGATGATCCGCCCATTTATGCCAATGATGTCGTCGTGGTGGGCGATTCCCCTCAACGCCGGCTGTTCCGTGACTTCGTGTCGGTGGCCCCACTGCTCGCGGCGCCTCTGGTTGCTTTTGTGGATAGTACTTCGAAATAGCTATGAACGTTCCCCTATCTCAATTTTCGGGCTCGCCTGCCCGCGCCGAACCTTCGCCTGGCTTGCCGGGCTCTGAGGAAGAGTTCTCGATTATCCGGCAATACGTTCGCATCGCCCATCGCTGGCGCTGGGTTATCATGGGCGTCGCTGCTACCTGCATCCTGTTAGGCTTGGTGATCACTTTTCTGATGACGCCAAGGTATACCGCGATTTCGACTATCGAAATTTCGCGCGAATCGGACCAGGTTACGAACTTCGAAGGGGTCGAGCGGGAAACGAGTGTCGCGGATCAAGAATTCTATCAAACGCAATACGGACTGCTTCGGACGCGGTCACTCGCCGAGCGCGTTGCGACCAATCTACGACTGGTCGACGACCCGAAATTCTTTAGCACGTTCGGCGTTTCAAGCGACAAGCCAGCATTTGAGCTTTCGAATGGGCGTTATCCCGCCTCCGGCCGCGCTACCCGCCTCCGGGTCGCAGGTGAAACGCTGCTCGCGCACCTGAGCGTGGATCCCACCCGCCTGTCTCGCTTGGTCAGCATCGGCTTCACCAGCCCTGATGCAGACCTTTCCGCGCGCGTCGCCAATGCGTGGGCACGGAATTTCATCGAGTCAAACCTCGAGCGCAAGGTCCAGGCGACTTCCTATGGCCGCGAGCAACTTCAACGCCAGCTTGCCGATTATAAGGAACGGCTCGACCAGTCCCAGCGGCAGTTGGTCGCTTATGCGTCCAATGAACAGATCATCAATCTGCCGGCGCAATCGGGCAATGGCGCGACGACCCAGGAGCGTTCGATCGTTGCCGACAACCTCGCCACGCTTAACGGAGCGTTGGCGGACGCGACGGCGGATCGCATTCAGGCGGAGGCGCGTGCACGGCAGAGCGGACGCTCGGGCGCGTCGAGCGAGTCACTCGCGAACCAGGCGATCAATGGCCTGCGCGAAAGGCGGGCGCAGCTCGCCGCCGAATACCAGCAGATGATGGTGCGCTTCGAGCCCGGCTATCCTGCTGCCCAAGCGCTCAAGTCCCAGATCGCCGAGCTGGATCAGGCAATTGCGCGCGAGGAGACGCGCATCTCCGGTTCGCTGCGGTCTGACTATCAGGCCCAGCTGCAACGCGAAAATGCTTTGCGGGCGAAGGTGAATCAGCTGAAATCGGATTACCTCGATCTTCGCCGGCGCAGCATTCAGTACAATATCTATCAGCAGGAAGTAGACACCAATCGCGCGCTGTATGACGGACTTCTGCAGCGCTTCAAGGAGATTGGCGTTGCCGGCGGGGTGGGCGTGAACAACGTCGCGATCGTCGACGCGGCTGACGTGCCGCAAATCCCATCGAGCCCGCGCCTGCTGATAAATCTTCTCGTCGCCACGCTCGCCGGTTTGGCACTTGGCGCCGGCATTGCTTTCGCCCTGGAGCAGATGGACGAAACCATCACCGACCCGACCGAGATCGAGCGTCGCCTTGGATTGCCGCTGTTAGGGTCCATACCCAGATCCGACGACCCAACGGAGGCGTTACTCGATCGCAAGTCTGAATTGGTGGACGCATATCTCGCGGTACAGACCAACCTCGCGTTTACGACCGAGCACGGTATTCCGCGCGTCTTTGCGGTGACGTCGACACGACCGAGCGAGGGCAAGTCCACCACCGCGTTGGCGCTTGCAAGCACGCTGGCGCGCGCGGGGAAGAGGGTGATCCTGATCGACGGCGACATGCGATCTCCCTCTGTGCATCAACTCGGTGGCGTTGATCACAGCCGCGGCCTGAGCAATTTCCTCGCCGGCGACGACGATCTCGCGAGCATGACATTCAAGATGACCAGCCTGGGTTTCACGGCGATGTCCGCTGGTCCCCTTCCGCCGAATGCAGCGGAGCTACTGACCGGAACCCGGTTGTCGCTAATTATCGAGCGCCTGCTCGATTCATACGATCACGTTATAATTGATTCGCCACCGGTCATGGGTTTGGCGGACGCCCCGCTGATAGCGAGCCGCGTCGAGGGAATTATTTTCGTCGTGGAATCTCACGGCATCCGTACGCACTTAGTCAAGACGGCCCTCAATCGTCTTGCCAGCGCCAATGCACGGGTCTTCGGCTCGGTTCTGACGAAATTCGACTCCCGGAAGGCGCAATATGGTTACGGTCAGGGATACGAATACGGCTACAGCTACGGACGCGACCTCGCTGCCAGCAAAGACTCGTGATAAAGATGGGCCGCAGGTCCTCCCTCCTGAGGCGTCCTGAGGCCACGCGAGTAATTCTAGCTGTCGTGGCGGTAGGTTTGGCGGGCCTCAGCCTAACTGCCACCTTGGCGAACGTTCTCGTCAATGCCAACCCCGTCGTGGCCCATTCGCTGGCCCCATGGGACGGCCAGTCGACGGCGAAACTGGCAAAGCTTGAGTTCGCCCTGGCACCAAATTCTGCCGTCGATTCGAAGCAGGCTAAACTTGCCAGGCGTGCCCTCAGGCAAGACCCGACAGCGGTCGAAGCGTTGGATCTGCTGGCTCTGCAAGCCCAACTGCGACAAGACACCGGGACGACGCGGGTATTGTTCGCCCAATCGCTCAAGCTGAGTCGGCGCGAACTGCGCCCTCGGCTTTGGGCGATCGAAGAAGCGGTTGCGCGAGGCGATCTCGAAACCGCGATGAATAACTATGACATCGCGCTACGAACCAGCGACAGCGCGCCTGCTATCCTCTTCCCTATTCTCACCTCGGCATTACGCGAACGACGAATCCGGGACGAATTGATCCGCGTGTTGCGCAAGCGGCCAGAGTGGGCGGGGGCGTTTATCGATTACGCTACCAAGAGCCAGGCCGAGCCCGGCGGAGTGGCCAGCTTGTTCAACGAGGCCAAATCCATTGAGCTGCCCGTGTCGGCGGAGGATCAAGCCGCCTTGGTCAACGGCCTCATTGCCAAAAATCTCTACACCCAAGCGTGGTCATATTATGCGACCTTCCGTCCCAACGTCCGCCGCGATACCTCGCGGGATGAGGACTTCGAGCTTGATCCAAAAGCGGGCTCAGTCCTGGACTGGTCGGTATCCGACTATGCTTCCATTCAAAGTGGTAAGGACCGAGGCGTTGTGGAGTTTTCCTTCCCTCCGACAGTCGGCGGTCTGGCGCTTCAGCAAATGGAGCTTCTTCCACCCGGAAATTATTTCTTGGAGGGCGAGAGCGCCGGGGTAGACCAGCCGACACAGTCGCGCCCCTACTGGGAGGTGCGATGTAGGGATGGGCGTGTTCTCGGCCGCGTCGTAATCGCCAGTCCCGGAGCGGGAAGAGCCAAGTTCGAGGGCGCATTTGCCGTTCCTGAGGGATGCCCAGCCCAATCCGTTACGTTGTTTATCCGTCCGACGGATGCAATCGAAGGGGTAAGCGGCCGCGTCGAACGCGTTCGGTTGGCGCCGGCTCGTTGACGATGACAATGGGATTTTCCGGATGAGACGCCCCCTTCGCGTTTGCTCCCTCAAGATCCTGGGCGCGTTATTAGTGCCGGCCTCCCTAGCGATTTCGCAAACCGCCGACTCTCAAGATCTTGCGCTCGCAGAATCCGATGTGAGAGCGCCGGCTGTCGCGCCGACCGAGCAGGGGCATAATGCCGCACTCGGTGGGCAGGTCGTAGGCCAGCGGCAGTCGCAGAAGGCGGGAATTGCCGACGCCAGCCCCCTCAACCGAATCTACAACCGACTGCAGAATCGGGTTGAGAACCGACTTCGCACCAGGATTGACCGGACCTACCGGCCGCAAACCAACGGTCCTTCTCCCTATGAGGTGTCGGAATCCCAGTCGCGCAAGAAGCAATGATCGGACGGCCGCGTTTCTAGGACCGACGTCTGCAATAGTGGTCAGGCGGCGCCTGTCCTCACCATCGCCTGTTCGCCGCTGTATTCGGGAACAAGCCTCGACAGAATGCCCAGCGCCCGATCCCGGTTGCTTTGGTCGAGCGCACGCTGCAACTCGTCAAGGTGAGCCGAAAGGTCCGGCCAACTCATGAGTACTTCCCGGGCTTGCATGATGCGGGGATGAAGCGTTGCTCGGGGAGAATTGCCGATCAGCATTTCCTCAAACAGCTTCTCTCCTTTTCGTAACCCGATTTCGTTGATTTCAATGTCGCCGTCTGGATTGCCCTTGTCTCGCACCGAAAGGCCGGACAGGTGGATCATCGTCCGCGCCAAATCGTAAATCCGAATTGGCTCGCCCATGTCGAGAACGAAAACCTCGCCGCCTTCCGCCATCGCACCGGCCTGGATGACAAGTTGGGAAGCTTCCGGGATAGTCATGAAATAGCGGGTGATGTCGCGATGGGTCAGGGTCACAGGCCCACCCTGACGAATTTGCTGCTGGAACCGAGGCACGACGGACCCGCTGGAACCCAAGACATTCCCGAAACGGACTATGGCAAAGCACGTGCGGCTTCCTCGCGCCGCCAAGCCTTGCAGGATCAATTCGCACACGCGCTTGCTCGCCCCCATGACATTGGTCGGGCGAACCGCTTTGTCGGTGCTCACCAGAATGAAGTGCTGGGCGCCCGCGTTCTCCGCTTCGAGCGCGCAATGGAAGGTGCCGAAGATATTATTCAGCATCCCCGCAATGACGTTTTCCTCGACCAGCGGGACGTGCTTGTACGCCGCGGCATGAAATACCGTATGCGGTTGGAAACGAGTAAACAAACGACGCACCGAATGCGCGTTGGTCACATTACACAGCTCAGGGTAAATGCGAATCTTGGGGTTCAGCACGCCGGTCGACTGCGCTTCGCGCAGCTCGCTGTCGATGAGGTACAGCGCGTGCTCGGTCATTTCCGCCAGGACTATGCTTTCGGGGTCAAGCCGGCCGATCTGCCGGCACAACTCGCTGCCAATGGAGCCGCCGGCCCCGGTGACCAAGACCCGGCGTCCACCGATTATTTTGCGCAGGAGCAAATGGTTGGGTGGTACAGGATCACGACCGAGCAAATCCTCGATCTCGACCTCACGAAGGTCGGCAATCGAAACCGACCCGTCGAGCAGTTCGCCCATTGCCGGAAGGGTGAGGACACGCACTCGTGCATCTTCGAATTTGCGAACGATCCGCTCGCGCTGCTGCCGTAAGACCCCAGGGATGGCGAGCAGCACCGTGTCGACTTCGTGATCGCGAACCAATTGGACCAGGTTGTCGCTCGGGTAAACGCGCAGGCCATCGACATGGTGGCCGGTGAGTCTATCGTCATCGTCGATGTAGCCCGCGAGCACCATTGTCGGCTCGTGGCTGAGCGCCAGCGCAAGTTGCCGGCCGGCCGAGCCAGCCCCATAAATGAAGGCTCTGTTCCTAGGGCCGGAACTCGTTCGCTGATTCAGCACGTCGAACAAGAGATAGCGCCCGAGCAGGCGGCTGAAGACCAGCAGGCTTGCGAAAATCATCGGCTGGATGAAGGCGATAGTCCGTGGAACGCCCGGAATGGAATTGGCCGTGAAGATAACGGCCAGTCCCGCCATCATGACCAAGCTCGAACCGGCGATGCCGAGCATCGTGCGCGAGCCGATAAAGCGGACCACGGTGCGGTAGATGCCACGATAAGCGAAGATCGGCAGCCACAGCATGAGCGCGGCAAGGCTGACGGCCGCGATCGCCGGGTTCCACAGGCTCCATTCACCGAACCGCACAGAAAAGCCGATGATCACCGACATAACGCAGAGCAAAGCGTCGAACGTGACAGCGAGGGCAAGCTTGACCCTGCGATCAAGCTCAACAAGCCGCTGCAGCAGGCCCACAACGACCGCTTCGGTTCGCTTCCAGCTATGGATCATGGCACGACGGGCGCTTGCTACTCCGGTGCTGATGGCGGCCTTGCCGCCGTCACGGTCGAGGGGGTCTATGGCAAAACGTTTGACCCTACAAGGAATTACCGATGATGAGACTCTGGACGAAAGGTTCATCAAAGTTGCCGGCGCGTCACGGCGGTGTTAACGATCCGTCGCGTGAAGCGGGTTTTCGACATCGCACTCTCTCTGGTCTTGCTGCTGTTGCTCAGCCCGCTGATCGCCATGGTTGCCGCTGGCGTGCGGGCGCGACTTGGTGCGCCTGTGCTGTTTCGCCAGATGCGCCCGGGCCTGCACGCGCAGCCCTTCATCATGCTGAAGTTCCGGACAATGATCGAGATGCACGGATCCGATGGTCAGCCGCTGGCGGACGAGAGACGATTGACTCCCTTTGGCCGCTTTCTGCGCGGGTCCAGCCTCGACGAATTGCCTGAACTGCTCAACGTTTTGCGAGGCGAAATGAGCCTGGTAGGGCCGCGCCCATTACTGATGGAATACGTGCCCCTCTACAACGAATTCCAGGCGAGACGGCACGAAGTGCGGCCGGGAATCACGGGCTGGGCGCAAATCAACGGTCGCAACGCGCTAAGCTGGGAAGAGAAGTTCGATCTCGACATATGGTACGTGGAGAACAGAACGATGTGGCTGGATATCCGCATCCTGGCGCTGACGGTATTGAAAGTCATCCGCAGGGAAGGCGTTAGCGCCGCAAACGAGGCGACGATGCCCGCATTCCGCGGGACGCCGCGATGAGGCGATCAGCGCAAACCGCTGTCCTTGGCCTCAAGAAGCACTAGGCGGCAGCTTCTTCGAAGACCGCCGTCAGCACCGCGCAAGCCAAGCCGATTTCGTCGTCGGTCAAAGTCGGATGGGTGAGAAACATCAGGCTGGTGTCGCCGAGTTCGCGCGTCACCGGAAGCCGCTGCAACGGAGCGAAGCCGGTGCCTTCGAACGCCTTTTCGAGATAGACCTCCGAGCAGCTCCCCTGAAAGGCGGGCACACCCCGGGCGGAAATGTCGGCCAGGATCCGGTCCCGATCCCATCCCGGTTTGAGGCCGGTGGGACGAACGTAGGCATAGAGGCGATAAAACGCGTGGGTCAGGTCACTCGCCGGCAAAGGCACGCGTACCGCCGCAGGAAACCGCGACAACGCTTCGGCCAGCCGGCCGGCAATGGCGGTGCGGCGCGCGATCCATGCGTCAATCCGGCCAAGCTGGATTCGTCCGATCGCCGCCTGCATCTCGAGCATGCGCCAATTGGTGCCGAAGCTGTCGTGCAGCCAGCGGAACCCGGGCGGATGCTGGCGCTGGTAAACCGCCTCCCAATCCTTGCCGTGATCCTTGTAAGACCACATCGCCGACCACAACGCCGCATCGTGCGTGGTGACCATTCCGCCTTCTCCGCCCGTGGTCATGATCTTGTCCTGGCAGAACGACCACGCCCCGATGTCGCCGATCGAGCCGACCATGCGATCGCCGATCCTGGCACCGTGCGCTTGAGCGCAATCCTCGATCACCCGAATCCCGCGCGGGCGCGCGAGTGAGAGGATGCCGTCCATATCGGCCGGCCAGCCAGCCAAGTGGACCGGGATGATGGCTTTCGTCCGTTCGCTCAACACGGGCGCGATTGTGGCTGGCGAGATGTTGCCGCTGTTGCGGTCGACATCGGCGAAGACCGGCGTCGCCCCGGCATTCACGACCGTCGAAACCGATGCGATGAAGGTGCGGGGGGTGACGACGACCTCGTCGCCGGGGCCAATCTCAAGCGCGCGCAGCGCCAGGTCCAGCGCGAGCGTGCCGTTAGCAACCGCTACCGCGTGTGGCACACCGACCCACGCAGCGAACTCGCGTTCGAACTCACGGCCTTCGTCGCCCGTCCAGTAATTGACACGATTGGAGGCGAGCACCCGCGCGACCGCGGCCTGCTCCTCCTCATCGAAGCTCGGCCAGGGACTAAACGGAGTGTTGAGCATAGCTTGGGACGTCCGGCACGGCCGATTGCAAGTGGACGGCCTTTTCGCCTAGCGCAAGCTCGAGATATTGCCGAGCCAGTCGATCGTAGGTCCTGTTGCGCACCAGCCACTCGCGAGCGGCGACGCCCTTGGCCTCCCGCTCCTCCGGCGTCATGGCCCGGTAACGGAGTATCTCATTCACCAGCGCCGAAACATCTCCGGCCGGGACAAAAGTCCCGCTGCCGGATTCGTCGATCATCGACGGATATCCTGAATACGACGCGACAATCGGCCGGCCGGCCAGCATGTAGTCGATGACCTTGTTGAGCGACTGGCCGTAATCCCACACTTTGGAGCGGTGCGTCGCGAAATAGAGCAAGTCGCACCGCTTCAGCACCGATTGCAGCATCGGCTTGGGTACCGCAGGAAGGAAGCTGACATTCGGCAGGTCGGCGCAGACCGCTTCGTAATGCGCCTTGAGCTCGCCCTCGCCGATGATCAGGAACTGGATGTCGGTCCGCTCGCGCAACGCCCGCGCGGCCTCGAACAGGGTGTCGAGCGCGTTGGTCATGCCGATGGTGCCGGCATGGCAGACCCGGAACTTGTCAGGCGGGATGTACTTTTCCACGTAACCGGCGGACAAAGGCTCGGCGCCTTCGATCTGCGCCTGCTCGATACCCATCGGGATACAGTACACCGGCGGCGACGGGCCGATCAGCTCATGCACATGCTGCTTCAAGTTGGGCATCGTGCCGACGATCGCGTCGGCGCGGCGATAGGCGAGCCGTTCCACCACCCCCAGCGCCCAGACGAACGGGTTGCGCGGGCTGAAGCCGCCTTCCTCGACCAGGGTGAGGGGCCAGATGTCACGCACCTCGAAGATCAACCGGCACCCGTAGCGGCGCCGCAGCCGCAGGCCGTTGACGATCGTCAGCAGCGACAAGCTCGACACGATCACCGCGTCCGGGCGGCGAAAGGCGCCTTTGGGCAAGCGCCACAGCCGCCGTTCGAAGTCGAACCAGCTGATGATGCGGCCGAGCGAGTTCACGCCGGAGTATTTGTGCGTGCGCACCCAGGTCATCGGCACGCCGTCGAAAACCTGCGTCGTGCTCGGCCCTTCGAACTCGGGCGCCTTCACTAGGTGATTGGCGTCCGAGGTGAAGATGTGGACCCCGTGGCCGAGCTTCGCCAGCTCGCGCATCAGCAGGAACGGCCGCGTGCCGACCCGGCCGGACGGCATGCCCATGTACTTCGAGATGTACCAGATACAGGACGACGGCATCGGGCTCAGCGCAAGTCCCGCCGCTCCAAGGAGGCGATTTGGATTGCCGCAGGACCCATGAACTCATTCAAAATCAAGAGCAACATCGGAATCCTCTCGTAGCGGCCAGATAGGCAGACGTCGGGTTGCTATTCAAGGCCGCGTTGTCAACTATAGCCGCCGCCTCGCGGCTTCGCTGATAGGGATAACCGAAGCCTTTCCCTCGAGCACCCTTTTGCCCTCTCCATCCTCTACCCAAGTCGCGACGATCGCCCGGCGGCGATCCTTCTCCGTGACCTCGGCGATCGCGCTATAGGGCTGATCGAGAAACACAGGTGCGACGAATCGTACCTCCTGCGTTTCCCACAGCGTTCCGAGGCCGGGCAGGTCCATTCCGAAGATCCCCGAGAACTTGGCAAGAGAGATCATCCCATGGGCGATGCGTCGCTTGAACATGGAGCGGGCGGCATAGTCGTCGTCGAAATGGACCGGATTCCAGTCGCCGGAGATTTCGGCGAAACGACGGAGGTCGGCGTCGGTTACGACGAATGATGCCGTAAAGCGCTCGCCAAGCTCCAGCTCGTCTATCGTCTTGCAGGCGCGGGGCCTTTCAAGCATATCAATCTCCATGCGTTTTGCGATCTACGGCACAGGCGGATTTGGCCGCGAAGTCGCCCCGCTGGCAATAGATTATCTCAAGCGACACACCGCCGACGCACCGGGTTCGGTGGTTTACGTCGATGACGCGGAAGACCGACCTGAAACCGTCAACGACCTCCCCGTTGTGGGCTTCGACGCTCTCACGCAGAATGATCGCATCATTCTCGCGATGGCTGACAGCCGGGTCCGGGAAAAGCTCGACAAGCGATGTTCGGCAGCGGGGCTTGTCGTCTCGGCGATTTCGGCGCCGACAGTTCGCATTCTCGGTCCGAACGAGATCGGTTCCGGCGCCGTCTTGTGCGATTTCGTGACCATCACGGCCAACGCCAAGATCGGTAGAGGCTTCCAAGCCAACATCTACTCGTATGTTGCCCACGATTGCGAGATCGGCGACTACGTGACCTTCGCTCCGCAAGCGGCGTGCAACGGCAACGTGCGCATAGAGAACCACGCGTATATCGGCACTGGAGCGAAACTGATTCAGGGCAAAAGCGGCCGGCCGCTTGTGATTGGCGAGGGAGCGCTGGTCGGCATGGGCGCCGTGGTTACGAAGCCCGTCGAGCCCTACACAGTCGTCGCCGGCAATCCTGCGCGCGCCATTCGCAAGCTTCGCGCACCGTAACAGCGCCCGGCGCACGGCGGACGGCCCTCATCCGAATCCGGGTCCGGCTAGGCGGCAGCGTCCTCGTAAAGCCGCGGGATGGCGTTAACTCGGCGAATCGTATCCTCGAAATCGAGCCCGACGGCGTCGAGGTACCATTTGATGTTGGCGTAGCGGGGGCGGTGCTCGTCCTCGATCAGCGCCAACGCTTCGGTGCGGGTGAGCTGCCCCTCGCGGATCTGGTTGCTGCGGAAAGTGTCGTGCTCCGAAAAGCCGGCGACGAGGTAATAGACGTAATTGTAGAACGCCGCGGTTCCGTCACCGATGCGCCAGGTGCTCGAGGTGTCGGGCGCCTTCTCCCAGTCGTACATCGCCAGGCACTGGTCGACGATGTTCTCTTCCCAGGTCCAGTAGTCGAAGACGTGGAAGTAGTCGGTCTTGCGATGGAAGCTGCGGTAATATTCGCCGGACAGCGTGTCCCACAGCGAGCGGTTGAAATAGCCCGGGCTGCGGGCCATCGCGCGAAAGCGCAGCCACTGGTAGCGCAACTGCTTCATCGCTCCGTTATTGTAGACTTTCTCTTCGGCGAAATCCGGCGGCAGGCCGAGGAAACCGGCCTTGAAGTGCGTGGTCTCCAGCGAGTTGACGCCCCACAAGTTGAGTGAAATCCCGGTTTGGCGTTTGATCGTCTCGACGTGGCGGAAGAAGTGCTTGTCGCCGGCCATGAGGATGTTGACCATGCCGAGGTCCGGCGCCTTCAACCACGCCTTCAGGTTCATCCTGATGTTGTCACGCTTCCTGGCAATGTCGTCGGCGACGATGATGTTCTCGACGCCGAGCTCGGCCGACATCCTGCTGATGTTGCGCCGGCCGAGATCGGTCACCATGCCCCAATCGTAAGTGTACGTCACCGGCTTCATCTGCAGCTCGTTGACGATAAGGTGCAGCGCATAGCAGCTGTCGCGTCCGCCGGAGAAGGGCACCACGCAATCGTTGCCGTGGGCGCGGCGGTAAGGCTCTACCAGACGGAACAGCTCTTCCTTCGGCTTGGGCGCGTTGCGCGGGCGGTAGTTGCGGCAGTAATTGCAGACGCCTTCCTCATCGAAGTGGATGAACGGCATCGTCTCCGGCAGAATGCACTTCGAGCAACGGCGCAACTGCGGTTTCGCGTGTACGAGCAGCTTCTCCTCGGCCGAAGACAGCACCAGTTCGGGTATCAAGTTGGTCTTGCGCCCGGCGCGATCGGAAATGGCGATCTCCGCGGTCGACACGGGTATGTCGATGACCCGGCCTTCCCCCCTGACCTGTTCGATGCCGAGGCAGCCCGTTTGCTGCAGCGGAAAGGCTTCGGAGGAAAAATACAGCGCATCATGCTTGCGGCCGACGTAGAGGCTGCCGTTGTTCGAAAAGAGGCACAGCTTGCCCAGCCGCGGCACAGCGAGAGCGCAGGCTATGACCCCCTTGCAGTGAGTCAGGACAAAGTCCGCAATCCCCTCGACCGCGCCGCCGTTTTCAAGATGCTCGGCGGCGAGCGCCGCGATGACTTCGGTATCGATCTGCAGCGAGCGCGTCTTGCTGACGTCGCGCCAGATCGCTTCGTGGTTGACGACGATGCCGTTGTGCAAAACGCAGATGCCGTCGCGCACCACCGGCTGGTTGTCGCCCAGGCCATTGGTGATGAGCCGGCTGTGTCCCATGACCACGGGGCTTGCATAAGGACGGGAGCGTTCGAGCAGCGGCGCGATGGCAAAATCGGCTCGGTCGACCCGATAGACATCCTCGCAAACGAACAACAAACCGCTGGAATCGCGCCCGCGTTGCTGCGCAAACCGAGTCAGTTTGAGCAGGTCTCGTTTCGGCCACGATGACGTTGAGATAATCCCGAAAATTCCGCACATACGTATTAACTCGACCCCGTGAGACTGGGCAGTCCGCCCGTAGGTGTTGTTTTCGCTACGGGCTAAGGGGAAATTCTGCCAGATTTTTCGCGAGACCCAGCCTGGTGCTATAGAAGGAACAGAGTCTACCCGCTTCATGACTCCAGTTGTAGGTTTCTTCAACTGCCTGCCGGCCACGCCTTCCCATCTCTTGCGCCTCGATCGGGTTCTCGATGATCCAGCGCATGGCGTCGGCAATCGACTGAATATCGAGGGGATTTACCAGTAGGCCGCAACGGGCCGATTCGACGATAGAGCGCCAAAGTGGGAAATCCGAAGCGATGACCGGCACGCCAGCCGCCATATATTCGAAGAGCTTGATCGGCAGGGTGAGCATTTCGTGGCCAACCGGGTGCAGGACGACCAAACCTGCCCGCGCAGTGCTCAGGGCCATCGCGACCTGATCCCTGCTTGCCCATCCGTCGAAACGCACAGCGGACCACTCCGGCATAGCCCGCGCCCGTCGTTCAGTAGCTTCGATGGCAAAACTGCCGACGAGACGAAGCTTGGCTTCGGGAAAAGGCAAGCTCGCGGCGGCCTTCATCATGCCGTAAATGTTACGAACTTCAGAAATATAGCCTACATAGGTTAGTTCGATAGGCCGCTCGTTCATGGGCAATGCGCCAGGGATGTGCAGCTCCTCAAGTAAAGGGAAGTTCCTTACAAGCACGGTACGATCCGGTGGGAAGCGATCCTGAATCGTCCGCGTTGGGGCGACTATTCCGTTGATGAGCCTCGACCCAATCCATTCGGCCAACGCGACGAAAGGGGGCAGCGCCTTCTGGGCAAGTCTCGGGAGGCCGGGGTTATGCCTGACCTGCTGCGGCGTGTCCTCGTGGACATCATACACGACTTTGATGCCCCAGAACCGCAGGAGCAGCGCCCACGGAAGCAGCTCCGGATCGTGAAAATGCGCGACGTCGGGTCGCGCCTTTACAATAGCGCGGAACATCCTCCAGCCGCCGCGAAAAATCCGTGACAGCCGCGGGAGACGCGGGCCCGTATCGACGATTCGGTATCCCAGACGGTCATGGTTTTCGCTGCCCCGGCCATCCTGGACATATAGTGCCACATTACCGAAGCAGGCCGCCAGCGAAGCCACTTCTTTCGAATGAATGCGGGAATCATCTCGAGGGTGTACCGTAGAGAAGTGTATAATCATCAGGTAGGGGTCCCGATTGGGTGCGCGCCGAGAGCATCGGCACCCTCCGGCAGCGATGGACTCGCGGAATCTACGCCTACTCCGATCATGAAGCGGCAGTTGACCCAGAGGAAAGCAATCGCCAGCTGCAGCGAGGAGGCCGAAAGCGGATCGCTGCCGACGGAGAGCAGCGAAATGAGCCCGATCGATACCGCCGCCGTAAACGCCGTAAGAGCAGAGACCTTGACCGCGCGCGGCAGGGTCAGAAGCGGGCCAAGGACGAGGTAACCCAAGGCGAGCAGTCCGACGATCCCGTTTTCAGCAAACATTCTGGAGAAGGCGTTGTGCGGATTGATGATGCCGTAAGTGTCGCCAAGAAACCCGCCGGACCACATTTCGGCCTCGAACGCTCCGCTTCCGATTCCGATGAACAGGCTATGCACCCCCATTATGAAACCGCTCTTCACCAGTTGCAGCCGGGTGAAGGTCGACACGTCGATAAATTCGGCAGCGTCCACGTATCTGAGCGCGAGCAGGAGGCCCACGAGAATCGCGGCGAGCAACCCAATTATCGTCATGTAGGTGGCTGCGGGCGTCTTCTGAAGACGCCCTAAGCCGTAGATAATCGTATAGGCGGACAGCGATAAGATAACGATACGGGCATCGAGCAGCTCTGATAAGTAGGCCACCGCCAAGAAAAAAAGGAGCAGAAATACCTTTCCTATGCGGGAACCAGATACCATGGGTACGGCGACGAAAAAGCAAAAGGCCAGGTGCACGACCAAGTCGTTTGGGTTGTCGAACGTGAACCATGCCAGGTCGTCGGCAATGTAGCTCAGCGACCGATTGCTTTCGGCAATATCCTGCAGCGATGACCTGAAAAAATGATTTCCGGTATATAGCTCGTAATAAGAGCAAGCAGTTACCGCTACTCCCAGAATCACGATCCAGCGCCCCACGCTGAAGAAGTCGCTCTCGTCACGAATAAGCACATCTAATACATAGATCAACAACAGCGTGGTTATTACATAAGACAGTTCCTGCAATCCCGAAAACAGCTCTGGCGACCACGTCAGCGAAATCGTCATCCAAACCGCCAACACGCTTCCCGCAACAAGGGCCCGACGAGGCCATTTGCCAACGAGTTTGAAACCGGTGCCCGCGATTGCGACCGCCCCAGCCAGAAGAAGGATCAGCCGGAATACGCTCCCGCCCAGGTGTTCCATACCCGGCACGAAAAGGACTGGGGAAAACACCTGCGAAATGACTATCAAGACGAGAACCATTCGACGGATTCGGCTTGCCTCGCTCACTGGTATTCCTCGCTTATGGCGGCCGCCACGACTGTCTCATGAAAGCGCCGACGCGCGATATTCGCGATGGCACCGCGCTGCAAAGACCAATCCTTCCTCGATTCAAGAATTTCTCTGATGCTCTCACGCATGGCCGAGACATCGCCCACTGCGACAAGCCGCCCCACCTTCGAGATGACAAAGCTTTCCGGTCCGCCGCAACGCGTGGCGACGACTGGGATGCCGAGAGCCAGACCTTCGGCTATCGCCAGACCGAAAGTTTCGTAGCCGGAAGGGTGAACAAGCAAGTCGGCTCCGGATAACAACTGCATTGCGTCGTGATGAGGCAGGGCGCCATGAAACTGCGTCCGCACGCCTCGCTCGTGCGCGAGAGTTTTCAATCGCTTATTTTCCGGGCCTTCGCCAACGATGTGATATTCGACGCGCGGCTTCAACGTGTCGGGTAGCCCGCCGATGGCGGCAATGGCGTCTTGCGTCCGCTTGCCGGGAACCAGCCCGCCTATCGACACCACGACCAGCTTGCCGACATTCTGAACAGTGGCACGCCCCAACTCAAAGACCGAATCCCGCACCAAATTGGGGATCACCCGGATCGGAGCGGTCGGGCAAATGTCGGAAATACGTTCGGCGAGAAGATCGGAAACGGCAATGACACTCCGGGCGCCTTCGTAGACCTTGCGCGCGGCCGCTTTCCTTCGCGCGTCCTTCACGCCGTTGAGTATCTCGCTCGAGTGCTCGGTCACCACATATTCCAGTCGCATCTCCTTGGCTATCCGGCGCGCGGCCGCGCCTGCCTCGAGCGCGACGTGAGCATGCAAAAGATCGGGCTTTCCAATCGCCCGCGCATAGGCCTGATAGCGATTTCTCAAAGCCCATTCGCATAGGAACCGATGAGCTCGCCTGGAGCCGGGAATGTTGAATGTCTTGAAGCCAAAAGTGGGAACCGGGCTGTCGAGCCGGACAAAACCTGGACGGGCGCGCAGGAGTCGCCCCGGCGAAAGGCTGCGCAGGCCTTCTATGCGGGCGAAAACCAGGCCTACATCGGTTCCCGCATCGCGCAAGGCAGCACATTGCTCGAGAACAAAAGTTCCGGACACGCCATCGATGAAAGGATGCCACGTGGACAGATGCAGCGCGTGCATCAGGCCGCGACCCGCTGAAGATCTCGCAGGCGCCGCAAGGTAAAAACGTTGAACAAAATGATGGCAAGGCTCTCGATTGCCACGTGAAGAACAATGACGAAATTCAAGCTGAAGCCAAACACCGTCAAACCATAACAGAGTGGGCGGTAGCAGGCAGCTGCCAGCGAAAACCACCATTGCTCACGCTGCATTTTGAGCTTCCAGTAGAGGGTGCTGGTCGGAGAACTCGTGAATCGGAGGAGAAGCAGCGGAGCGATATGCTGGGCGATAATCCCCGCCTGCAGCCATCGGCCGCCGAACCCAAACGAGAAAAGCTCAGGACCGAAAATAAGCAAGACGCCAAAGGGAATCAGTCCCGCGCCGGCCAGGCCCAACCAGATGCGCCACACCGCCTGTTCGAGGGTGCGGGGATCGTTTTCGTGCGGTCCCATATGTTGCAGGAAGGCTTGGCCAACGGCTTGTCCGACCAGCGCGGAGGGCGCCGATAGAACCATGATTGCGAGTCCATATTGGCCTGCTGCCGAAAGGGTGACAAATGTCCCGACGAGAAAGACCGGCGCCTGGTTGGAGAGGCCGTCGAGGATCTCGTTGGGCAACACGTATCGCGGATAGCGCCAGTGCCGGCGAATGAGTGCGCCGACGGCGACCGGCCTGAGGTCACGCAAGAGAAAGCCCTGAGCCAATCGCCATCGCATCCCGCTGGCCGCGAGAACGATCCAGCCAGCAATACTGCCCAGGATCAATCCCGGCAGGCTATGAAACCAGGAAAGAGCCAGTTGGACTAGGCCCATTGTGGCGCTCTGCCCGACCTTGAGCGCCGCCAGGGTGCGGACGCGCCCCTCTCTCAGGCAGGAATATGTGAATACCTGGGCAGCCGCGAAACCGATCATGAACAAAGGCGCCAGGATTGCCAGATCGACGCCTTGCAGCGGCAGACTCCTATCTAGCCCGAGCGACCACAGCAACCCGCCGACGAGCGCCACCACTCCTGCCAGGCCGACGGTCAACAAGAAGACTGTCGTTGCCGCCCGCCTCGCTTCTGATCTGGTTCGCCCTAACAACACGATCCGATCGAGCGCACCGGTGGACATCGCGCCGAGAACCCCTGCCACGCCGACAAATATCGAATACCGCCCAAACTCCCCCGGATCATACAATCGGGTCAGCAGGAGCGAGAGAGCAAACGTGATGGCCTGCGCGAAGAGCGTTCCGGACATCAACGTCGAAGCGCTGACGAGAAAGGTTCTGCCGATTGACATGGCTGCTCAGCGCCAGACCGCTATTCCGGTTTTCGCGGTACGAAGCGAATTACATCGCCACCGGCGTCGAAGTCGATCCCCACAAACGCAATCCGTGCAGCCTTGAAGTCGGAAGGGTCCTTGTCAACTTCAGTGACTTGAAACCCGTCGCAGTAGCCGACGCGCGGCGTGCCGATCGGAATGGCTGACATTCGGTTCATGCAGTCGCTTCCCTTGCGCGGATCAGTGGGATGCTTGGCTTAGCCAGTCAATGGCATGACATCGGTCCCGTCTCACGAACACCTTCTGGCGCCGAAGATATCCTAGGCCTTGATGACCTTGTCCGAAGGTTCGCGGTACCTTCCCCGAGTATCGATTATCAGCGCCGAGTGCTCATGTATCGCGCGATAGTCGAAATCCGAGTGGTCGGTGAGGAGCACGACAGCGTCGTAGGAGGCGAGGTTTTGCGGCGTAAGTTCGATCGAGCTCAAATCAAACTTGTGCTCACGCATCTTCGGAAACGTGGCCGCGTAGGGATCGGAGTAATCGACCTGTGCCCCCTTACTGCGCAGGAGCTCCATCACGAGCACCGAAGGTGACTCGCGCGTGTCCTCCACATCGCGCTTGTAAGCGATGCCCAAGGCAAGGATGCGACTGCCCTTCAGCGCCTTTCGCCGCTCGTTCAATCCTTCGGCCACCTTGCCGACCACCCAACGAGGCATGTCGCGATTTATCTCTCCCGCCAGCTCGATGAAATGGGTGGAGAGGCCGTATTGGCGAGCCTTCCAGGTTAAATAAAATGGATCGATCGGAATACAGTGTCCGCCGAGGCCTGGGCCGGGGTAATACGGCGTGAACCCGAATGGCTTCGTCGCCGCAGCGTCGATCACCTCATAGATGTCGATGCCCATCCGGTCGGCGATGACCTTCATTTCATTGACGAGACCGATGTTGACGGAACGGTGGATGTTTTCGAGCAACTTTGTCAGCTCGGCGGCCTGGGCCGATGAAACCGCCACCACGCGATCGATGACTGTTTGGTAAAGGGCTTCACCGACCAGGTGACAAGCCGGAGTGATCCCACCGACGACCTTGGGAATAGTCCGCGTCGTGAAATCTGGATTGCCCGGGTCCTCCCGTTCCGGCGAGTAAATCAGGAAGAAGTCCTCGCCCACCGTTAGACCACTCCGTTCAACATATGGGAGGAGCACTTCCTCGGTCGTGCCTGGCCATGTGGTGCTTTCCAGAGAGAGGACCTGTCCGACGCGCAGATACGGTGCGATGGCCTCCATCGTGTTGACGATGAATGAGATATCCGGCTCGCGATGTTCGCTGAGCGGGGTTGGCACGCAAATGATTATCGCGTCGACATCGCTGACCCGGCCGAAATCAGCTGTCGCCTCAAACCCGGTCCGGCGCATCGCCGCTATATCGCCGGCGGGGATGTGATGGATCGGGCTTTGCCCGTCGTTCAGCGTCGTGACTCGCTCATCGTCGATGTCGAAGCCAACCACCCTCAGGCCGACCTCGTGGAACCTGAGGGCCAGCGGGATGCCGACGTAACCAAGGCCGATCACGCCAACCAACGATGTTCGGCCATTCAGGCGCGCAATCAAATCCTGCGCGCAACCGGGTATATTGTCTGACATGTTGGACCCTGACGGATGGAATTCAGCTATGAACGGCGGCGATAACTGCATCGCAGACTAACTCAACCTCAGGCGCGGAGAGATAAGGGTGCATCGGGAGGCTCAACACGATTTGCGACAGTCGTTCGGCGGCTGGCAGCGAACCTTCGCCCTCGCCGAATTCACGATAGGCCGGCTGCAAATGCATCGGGAGCGGATAGTAGACATTGGACGGGATGCCCGCCTCCTTCAAGTGCGCCTGAACTGAAGCCCGATTGTCGACTTTGATCGTGAACTGTGCCCACGCAAAACGCTCTTGTTCGCCTGCCGCGATCGGGGTCGCGACATGGTTGCGCAAGCGCTCGATATATGCGCTCGCAACCGCGTGGCGTCTCTCCAGCTCCTCTGGGAACGCGGCAAGCTTGGGCAGAAGGACAGCAGCCTGAATCGTATCTAGTCGGCTGTTCACCCCAATCCGAACGACATCATACTTAGCGTCGCCCTTGCCGTGCAGGCAGATCGAGCGGATGGCAGCGCATAGATCATCGTCGTCGGTGAAGATCGCTCCGCCGTCACCGTAACACCCGAGAGGCTTAGCGGGAAAGAAGCTTGTCGTGGTGAGGTCGGCCATACCCGAGCCGACCCGCCGGCCCTTGTTGTCAGCGCCGAATCCCTGCGCCGCGTCCGAAACAAACGCCAGGCCGTGCCTGTCAGCCACCTGGCGCGCCCGATCGTAGTCGACTGGTTGGCCGAACAGATCGACCGTCATCAGCGCCGCCGGACGCAATTCGCCGCCCTGGCGAATACGCTGCACCGCCGCTTCTACGCTGTCGAAATCGATGTTGAACGTATCCGGGTCGGAATCAACGAACACCGGCCTTGCGCCCAGCAAAAGGATTACTTCGGCCGTCGCCGTATAGGTGAAGCTCGGCACAAAAACCGCGTCGCCAGGTCCGATTCCCAGCGCCATCAAGGCTATCTGCAACGCATCGGTGCCGTTGGCGCAAGTAACGACGTGCTTGGCGCCGCTGAACTCGCCGAGCGCAGTTTCGAGTTCGCGAACTTCGGGTCCCTGGATGAACGACTGCCGTTCCAGCACATCCCGTATGCGCCGGTCGATATCGTCCTTGAGCTCCAAGTACTGGGTTTTGAGGTCGATGAATTGCATGAGGTTCCCAGGTTATCGAATGGATCGGATGTGATCGAGAAAGCGGTCGTGCGCGATTGCGAAATTGCCGCTTACCGCAGCCCCCGCCGCCACATCCCGCGTGACGACCGCGCCGATGTTAACTCGCGCGTTGTCGCCAAGATTGAGGCCGTTCTTGATGACCGCCGACGGGCCGATATACACACCGTCGCCAATCGTTGCTCTCCCGAGAATGTTGGCCAGCGCGCAAATTTGCACCTTCCGGCCGATCTGAACATCGTGGGCGATATAAACGAGGTTATCCGCCACCGTCTCATCGCCGATCGTCGTTTGGCCACCAAAGATCGCTCGCGCTACGCAACAATTGGCCAACATTTCAACAAACGGTTTCAGTCTGACCCCGCCCAATTGGGGGAGAATGCGCTGCCGCCCGCCAATCGTGCCGGTGTTGAACCCCGGAACTCCGAGGACGACTCCAGAATGGACGACACAGTCCTCTTCGATCCAAACTCCGGCAGCTACGCTCGCGTTTGGCCCGATCCACGTTCGGGCTCCGACAGTTACGCCATACGGGGCAATTCGAGCGGCCGAATCGATGATCGCGCTCGGATCGAGACGGTTTGGCGTCGCGCGCAGTTCTGCGTCTCGGATTTCGGCGAGTTGGGCGTGGATCTCACAATGCGCCGCATCCGGGTCTTCCGCGACCGCGACCGCAAAACGCCTATCGAGATCGTCGGCAAACTCCGCTCGAGTGATTACCGCGGCGATGCAGGCGTTGCCATTGACTTCAGCGATATAGGCCCGCGAACGCAGGGGCACGCAAATGCCCTCCAACGGCGTCGATAACTTGCCCGTTACCGCGAACAAGCCGTCCCGCAGGATCGTCAGGCCCGCGAGACCTGCGAAACTCGAAAGCCGGTGTTTCATACGTCGACGACCGCCGCGCTAGCGCGGTGGAGGAGATGCAGGACAGCAATGGCTTCTTCAGGACCGGTACGGCACAAGTCGCCGCCATTCACCGTATCGAGAAACGCGCGCATTTCAGCTTCCAGCGGCTCGTCCGCGGGCCATTCAACCGCGTGCCCAGGATGCTTAACGAAGCGCGGAGCCCTGGCGCTTCCGTCGACGTAATCCCGATATATGACAAGCTTGCGATCGCGGTCGGGCGCGGTGTCATCAAATACCAAGGCACCACTCGTCCCTAGAGCAACAAGCCTATGTTCCTTGAAGGGCGACAGCCACGACACGTTGACTTGACCGGTAAGGCCGCTGGGGAAGCGCAGCTGAACCGAGTACTGGTCGGGAACAAGTGGATTTACGACGCGGGTGGCGAGGGTCGAAACCGTACTCGGCTCCTCGCCCGCCAGGCCGAGAATCATCGAAAGGTCGTGGGGTGCCATGCTCCACAGTGCATTTTCCTCGGTGCGAATTGCGCCGGGATTGAGACGGTTCGACGTGACGTGCCGCAACTCGCCGATCTCGCCAGCCGCGATCATCCGCTTTAGCATAACGAACGCCGGATGGTATTGCAGGAGATGCCCTACCATTAGCGGCAGATCGCTTTCATGCGCCAGTCGCGTGAGATCGTTAGCGTCCTCAAGCTCTAGCGCGAGCGGCTTTTCAACGAACACCGGCTTGCCAGCCTCCAAGGCCCGCCGCGCCAGTCTTGCATGATCGACGGCAGGAGCGGCGATGGCTACTGCATCAATACCCTTGCCGAATGCCTTTTCAATGTCGGCAGACAGGCAACAGCCCAGTTCGTCCGCGTAGTCTTGCAAGGCATCGACTGCCGGATCGACGATGATTTCTAGCGCACCCAGGCGGGCAAGCACCCTAGCGATGTTGCGGCCCCAACGGCCGCAGCCGATCAAGGCCGTGCGGGGAATAGGCTGAACTGCTTTGATCACACATAAACCTTCGAAACAAAACACCGGGACGGGCCGCAGTAGGAAGAGGCCGCGCTCGTGCGGCATCGCTTTTCCGCGTGATCCGCGAGCCATGCCAACTCATTGATTTACTGTGTTTGACCGATGAGGAGCGCTCGCGATATCAGAAGAAGTTGTGGGCACGACAACGCGACTGGCCGCTAAAGCAACAGCTTACCGATTGCAATGCGTCTCTCGGCCGCGTGGCTTCGCAAGTGCGAGGCCGATGCGTTGCAGACAGCGCTTTAGTCAAACCTAACCGCTGCGATGCACGTTTACGGGTGCATGACTCCTACCGAAGCGAGCCCTTTGCTCTCGACACAAGCATTGGACCCGGTGCGGCCGCGATGCCTGATCCGGAGCCCGCTGGGAATGGCTGATCCGGCCAGATCCCACGCGTATCATAGACTACCTTATTGTCCCGTTCGGCAAGCGGGACTGACCTGAACACATCGTGGTCCACCAGCACGATCATCACCTCGCAGTCCTCCAGCGCGGCATCGATGTCGATCTGGGTCGCCCCGGTGCCTTCAAATTCGCGTGGCAGGGCAGCGGCGTAAGGCTCAACAATGCAGATCCGCTCGCCGAACCGTCGCGCCAGAGTGGCCGCGACAAGGCGCGCCGGACTTTCGCGGAAATCGTCGATGTTGGCCTTGAAGGCCAAACCGAGGCAGGCGACCTGCGCTTCAGGATTGGCTTCGACCAGCGCGCTCGCACGGGCGATCACGTGATGGATCTTCGTGTCGTTGACCCCGCGCGCCGTGCGGATCAGCGGCGTTTCCTGCGGCGCGCCGTGGACGATGAACCACGGGTCGACGGCAATGCAGTGTCCGCCGACGCCTGGGCCTGGTGAGAGAATGTTCACTCGCGGATGGCGGTTGGCGAGGCGGATAACTTCCCACACATCCAGGTCCATCGCGTCGGCAACGATAGATAACTCGTTGGCGAAGGCGATGTTGACGTCGCGGTAAGCGTTTTCGACCAGCTTGGTCATTTCGGCGGAGCGCGCGTCGGTAGTGACGCACGTTCCCCGCACGAAGCGTTTATAGAAGGTTAGCGCCTTCCTCGCACAGCGCGGGGTCACGCCGCCGATGGAACGGTCGTTGTGAGTCAGCTCTTCCAGAATGCGGCCGGGCAGAACGCGCTCGGGACAATAGGCGATCGCGACATCGGGTGTGCCGGCGGTGAGCCCAGGCAGCGTGAGGTCCGGCCGGGCGGCGGCGATCGCGTCGCGGACCTGCTCGGTAGTGCCGACCGGCGAAGTCGATTCCAGGATTACCGTGTCGCCCGGCTTCAGCACGCTGGCGACGTTTTCGGCGGCGGCGAGCACGTATGAAACATCCGGCGTGTGCTGCCCGTCCTTGTGGAACGGCGTCGGCACCGCGATCACGAACACGTCGGCCGCTTCGACCTCGGTCCCGGCCCGCAGCAGCCCGCGCTGGACCACGCCGTGCACCAGGCCGTCGAGATCGACTTCCTCGATGTGAATCTGGCCGCGGTTGATCGTGTCGACCACCGTCTGGCTGACGTCGACACCGTGGACGTGCATCCCCGCGCGGGCAATCACCGCGGCCGTCGGCAGGCCAATGTAGCCGAGTCCGATGACGCTGACCCGAGGCTGGACTTCGCCGCGCATGGTTGAAAACCCGAGAGATTGCTGTCGGCGCTTGCGTAGGCCCCGAGAGTAAAGATACCGGTAAGATAACCGCCCTAGGCGAGCGGCTAGATGGCGACCAACGGGCTCCGGGAAGGGCGAGAACATGCAGATTCTTGTGACCGGAGCCGCCGGCTTCATCGGTGCGGCCGTGAGCGAACGGTTGGTGGCTCGAGGCGACGACGTCGTCGGCATAGACAGCTGCAACAACTATTACCCTGCTGCACTGAAAGCCGACCGCATCGCCCGCGTGCGAGAGGCTCGAGGAGGATCGCGGTTCGATTTCCGCAAAGTGGACTTCAGTCGCAGCGACGAGCTGGCGCGGGCGCTGGCGGACTACCAATTCACCCGGATCGTCCACCTGGGCGCCCAACCGGGTGTGCGGTACTCACTCGAGAATCCGCAGGCCTACGCGCAAGCGAATCTGCTCGGGCACTTGAACATCCTCGAGCTCGCAAGGGCGCGGCAAGCCGAGCACCTCGTCTACGCCAGTTCAAGCTCAGTCTACGGCGGCAACGCCACAGTGCCGTTCTCGGTCGGGGACAGGGTCGACCGCCCCTTTTCACTCTACGCCGCGACCAAGAAGGCCGATGAGCTGATGAGCGAAACGTACGCGCATCTCTACCGCCTACCGCAAACCGGCTTGCGCTTCTTCACCGTTTACGGGCCGTGGGGCCGTCCGGACATGATGCCGTGGATTTTCACCGATCGCATCCTTCGGGGGGACTCGATCCCAATCTTCAACCACGGCGAAATGGAGCGGGATTTCACCTACGTCGACGATATCGTCGCGGGTGTCGTCGCCGCGCTCGATCGGGTTCCGAATGACGACGGCACCGGGAAGGCCGGCGGCAGCCAGGCGCCACATGCGATTTACAATCTCGGCAACAGCCGACCCGAACCCTTGCTCAAAGTTGTCTCGATTATCGAAGAAGCCTGCGGACGCCGGGCCGTACTCGATAGGCACCCGATGCAGCCGGGCGACGTGCCGCGCACGTTCGCCGACATCTCGGAGACCGAACGCGATCTCGGATGGCAGCCCACGACGCCAGTCGAGATCGGCTTTCCTCAATTCGTCAACTGGTTCAAGGCGTACCACGGCCTCGGCTGAGGCTGTCAGCCGGCCAGCAACTCGACGATCCGTGCCGCGCTACGTCCGTCGCCGAACGGGTTGTGCGCGCGGGCCATCGCGGCATAGGCGGCCGGATTGTCGAGCAGGCGTTCGGCCTCGGCGACGATCCGATCCGCATCGGTGCCGACGAGCCGAGCGGTGCCGGCTTCGATGCCCTCAGGCCGCTCGGTGGTCTCGCGCATGACCAGCACCGGCTTGCCGAGCGCCGGCGCCTCTTCCTGCACACCGCCGCTGTCGCTCAGCATCAGCGTCGCGACGTCGAGCAGGCGGGCGAAGTGCGGGTAATCGAGCGGTTCGATCAGGGCGACGTTCGCGAGGCCGCCGAGTCGCTCGTTCATCACTGCGCGCACGTTGGGATTGAGGTGAACCGGGAAGATCACTGCCACGTCCGGCCGCGCGGCCAGGCGGCGGATCGCCTCGGCGATCGCTTCCATCCCGTCGCCGAAGTTCTCGCGCCGGTGGCTGGTCACGCCGACGATCCGTTTGCCGGCGAAGCGCCGTTCGAGATCGACCAGGCCGCCGGCGAGGTCGGGTTGCTCCGCGATGCGCGCGGTGATCCAATGCAGCGCGTCGATCACCGTGTTGCCGGTGACGTGGATCGTCGCCGGGTCGACGTTCTCGCGCCGCAGCGCCTCGGCGGCGGTCTCGGTCGGCGCGCAATGCAGCGCGGTGATCGCGCCGATGACTTTGCGATTGACCTCTTCCGGCCACGGATGATGGATGTTGCCGCTCCTCAGGCCAGCCTCGACGTGAGCGACCGGGATTTTGCGGTAGTATGCGGCGATCGCCGCGGTCATGGCTGTGGCAGTGTCGCCTTGGACTACGACCCAATCGGGCCGCTCATCATCCATGACCCGCCCGAGCCCGGTAAGCAACGCCGCGGTGAGCGCATCGAGCGACTGGTCCGGCTGCATCAGGTCGAGGTCGTGGTCGGGGGCGATGCCCGCGATCTGGAGCACCTGGTCGAGCATCGAGCGGTGCTGCGCGGTGACACAGACACGGCTATCGAAACGCTCGTCCGCCGCGAGGGCGTGGACCAGGGGGAACAGCTTGATAGCCTCGGGCCTGGTGCCGAAAACCGTTAGAATTCGCTTGCGACCGCTCATGCGGCAGCGCCTAGCCCATTTTCCTTAATCGCGGGCTTACGCTGTCACGGCTGGGTCTTCGCCACGACATCCGCCGCGCGGG
>Ga0105246_10000014_pt1 | contig 66861 bp, 76 predicted proteins | sample KBSM64metaG_FD_99694 | JGI IMG/M metagenome (GOLD analysis project Ga0105246, IMG submission 99694) | Miscanthus rhizosphere microbial communities from Kellogg Biological Station, Michigan, USA - KBS M6-4 metaG | ecosystem: Host-associated > Plants > Roots > Rhizosphere > Soil | place... | reverse complement strand
TCGCTGTTTCTGGAGTGGTGCCACCGCAACAAAGAGCACGTGATGAGTCAGACGAAGTTTTCGCTGTTCATTGGCTCGGAGGTTGAGAAAACGCGGTCTATCCCCTGGACCGATGGCAGCAGTCGCAAGTTTGGTGCCTTTTTCTTTCCCAACGATCCTGATGCTTCCCTGCCCCCATCATTGAAGGCGGCAGATCTGGGCAAGGCGGTCTACGACTGGCGTGCCCAGGCGAAACTGGCCGGGTGGAACGTGGACAATTGGGAACACATCAAGGCGGCTGCAGCATGAGTGCGTTCAATAGTGTGTTGGGTGTGTTGGGTGTGTCGGGTGTGTCGGGTGTGTGTTGGGTTGATTTTCGATACCCGACACAGTTTTCGGCCTGTGTTTTCGCGGGTTTTCGGGCGCTGTGTCGGGTGTGTTGGGTTTGTCGTCGCGTGCGCGCATGCGTGATGTTTTTTCGGCGGCGAAATGCGGCGGGAATTTTTTCTTATGCGAGGGCGGAAAAACCCAACAAACCCAACACACTCAACACAGATAGCATGAAGGTATTGAATTTAAAGGGATTTGACTGTGTCGGGTTTGTGTTGGGTTGCTGGTTTTTTGTGTCGGGTTCGGTTTTTCGGGGGATGGGGCGATGATCGAGGAAGTCGAAGAACTCATGCAGCATTGGGGAAACCAGTTCAACCAGGTCGGTGAGGGCGGAGGTCTGGGCAGTCCAATGGCGACGATCATCGAATGGGGTGGCTCTGCCCCTCGGGGTACGCCGGGATCTCGCGACTTGATGATGGCAGCGGGTGGCGGCATGGATCACGCGGCACTGGAAGTTGCTGCAGCTCTGGCGCAGCTTGAGCGCCAGTCCGAGAAGGGGGCGTTGTTGGTGACCCTGGCGCGCAATCGTTACTTGCCTCGGCCTGCGTTGTCGGTTCGATCCCAGTTGCCCTTTCTGGGGCTAGGAGAGGATGCCGACCGGACGTACAGGAACTGGGTCCATGCGCTGCACCGGCAGGTGCTGGTGATCCTGACAGTACGCAGTGCGCCAATGCGTGATCGCAATCGGCGCGTCAGATCGCCGGAAACCGGTCTGACGTGTGCGTCGAAGGTCGCCCGCGTGAGGGTTTGCTAGTTACCGTTCGTCCGGGTTGTTTACCTCAAACCTGCGTCAAAGTGCGTCAAAGGTGCGTCGAGTCAACCAACCGAAAATAGGCCCTTTTCGGTTTTTCCGGAGGCAGGTAAAAAGTCCCCACGATATGCGATTTGCGCCTGAATCGCTCACTGAGCACGTGCTGTGCAGCTTCACCCGGTTCTCCCCGAGCCGGTCACCTAACCCCGCTTCGGCGGGGTTTTAACTTTCAGTTAGGGTTGCGCTTGAAAAGTTGCGAATTCGTCCCAATCACCTTCAGAGCCGCGTTTGCTCGGCTCAATTCAAAAGGAATTAGGGGGTTGGGAAATGACTGATGACGTGAATGCAAAGCTTGATGCGATTTTCAATGCGCGTGCTGAACGAGTAGCCGAGGCCGGTCGCAAAAAGGAACAGGCGGAGAAACAGATGGATGCCAGCCTTCAAGAATTCTTGTTATTGAAAGAAAAGGTGATCATCCCCACTCTTGAGGCGCTGAAACAAAGCCTAAGCGATCGGGGGGAGGAAAGCATCGTAGTCGAAGTTACTGATGGTGAGCTTCGACACGGCAGAACACAGGCCGCAGCAATCGGATTACGTCTGATTATTGAAGAAGCCGCAAGGTACCGCGATGGTAACGATTACCCCCACCTGACATTGCAAGTAGAAAAAGCTACCAAGCAAGTCCGCTTCTACTACAGCACTATGTCTCCAAGAAGAGGTGGTATGTCGAGTTCAGATGGGCCGGTTGATTACGCTGACGTCACCCCTGAGTTGATAAACCAAAAAGCCTTGAAAATTTTCGCGGCAGTTTACGCATAGGGATGTTTCTGGCCGTTTAACGTTTTTACCGTGATTTGTATTTACTCTCCCGGCGCTTACTCTTGCCGGTCACCTAAACCCGCTTCGGCGGGTTTTTTATTTTCGGCCCGATGGGTGTCTGCAAGGAGAATCAGCATGAGCGAGCCGGCAACTGTTGTCGTGGCCGGTGGTGTGGGACTGGCGGCTACTGGTCTGCTGGCGGGCGTGGACATGCTCGCCGTGATCGGTGCGCTGGCTGGTTCTCTGGTGTTCTTCACCACCACTGAGGAATTGCCGGTCTGGAAGCGTGTTCTGTTCCTGCTGGTGTCTTTCGTGATGGGTTACATGTTCGCCCCTGGCATGGCCGAGGTTGAGTTGTTCGGCACCAGGCCTTTCAAGTACACCGGGCCGGCGGCGTTCGGTGCGTCGGTGGTGGTTGTGACCGTCGCGCTGGCCGTCATCAAGCGGCGCGGCCTCATTGCTGAACAGCAAGGGAGGCAGGATGGATAGTCAACTGATGCCAGAAGTGCTGACGCAGGCCACGTTCTGGTTGTGCGTGGCGCTGTTCGTTCGCCTGTTCACTTTCCGCCGGCGCGGCGCTCGGTTCCGCCGGAGTATGAGTTGTCTTGCCTGGGTGGTGATGGTCGCGGCGGGATCGGCGGTGGTGTACATCGGCAAAGGGCAGTTGGTCATGCCGCCGAACTCTTGGCCGCTGGTGATCGTGCTGGCGGTGTTCGTTGGGTCGGTGTACCAGAGCAGCGGCAATCTGGCCCGTGTCTGGAAGATGGGCTGATGAGCAAAGTATCGGATGACCGTCGCGGCAGCAGCGCAAACCGGGGCTACGGGTACAAGTGGCAGAAGTCACGCGATGCACACCTGCGGGCGAATCCGTACTGCACGATGTGTTCGAGTGACCTGCGCCCGGTGGCAGCAACAATCGTTGACCACAAGGTCGCCCCCAAGCTGAAGGACGCCAAGGATAGCGGCGATCCGGTTCGCATCAAGGCGGCATGGAAGCTGTTTTGGGACCCGGAGAACTGGGCGAGCCTGTGCAAGTTCTGTCACGACTCGACGAAGCAACGGATCGAGAAGAGCGGGAGGGTGCCGGGGTGTCATGCCGACGGCCGTCCGGTCGATCCGGGCCATCACTGGAACCGGTGACCGTCCGTCGCCGCCGCACCAAAAAAAGGCACGCCCAGAGGGTAGGGGGGGTGAAAAACTTCATTTCGACTTCTCTCTAGACCGATCGCCCCCCTCTTTACACAAAGTCGGGAAAAATGAGGGGAGGGGGGTATCGACAGGTAAGGGGTTGAATTTATGGCAGGAAATGGAAATTCGGGCCGTCCCAGCGTACCGGCGGCCCTCAAACTTTTGCATGGGAATCGCGGCCGTGAAAACGTTGCGGATCTTTTGGCAGAAGTAGCGAAGCCACTGGTGCCGGTCGGCGCGCCGCCGATGCCGGACGTTCTTTCTACTGAGGCGATCAAGGAGTGGGAGGAACTGGTGCCCGCCCTGATATCCCTCGGCATTATTTCTCAGTTGGATGCGATGGCCCTGGCTACCTACTGCCAGGCTGTTGCTGACTGGCGTCGCTACCAGCGGCTGATTGCCAAACGCAATAGCGAGTCACAAGACGAACTGGGCGGCGATATTCAGACCTTCAAAACAGGCGCCCAGCAAATGCACGTCTTGCGGCAACTTGCCAACGACGCAGAGAAGCGAGCCAACACTGCCGGCGCCCAGTTCGGCCTATCTCCAATGTCGCGGCGAAGTTTGAAAGCCGCCCAGGCACCGCAAGGTGAGCTATTCCCCAATGACCAACGAGACGCTGCAGACAGATACTTCAGTTGATGATCGCGTTTTTGCATTTGCCCAATCGGTGCTGGCTGGCGATATCGTCGCTGGCCCGCACGTCCGCAACGCATGCCTGCGCCACCTGCGTGATCTTGAACACGGCCCCGAGCGTGGATTGATCTGGGATCTGTCCGCAGCAAACCGCGCCATTGGATTCTTTGAAGACGTGCTGTGCCTCAACGGCGGCGACTACGAAGGCATGCCCTTCCTGTTGGCGCCTTGGCAGGCCTTTGTGGTCGGCAGCTTGTTCGGTTGGATGACTGTCGACGGATTCCGGCGCTTCCGATTGGGCTACATCGAAACAGGCAAAGGGTCGGGAAAAAGCCCGCTGGTGGCTGGTGTTGGGCTATACGGGTTGGTAGCGGACGGAGAGCAGCGCGCCGAAATCTACGCCGCTGCTACCAAGCGCGACCAAGCAATGATCCTGTTTCGCGATGCTGTATCGATGGTCGACATGTCCGGGAAGCTGCGTTCGCGTCTGGTGCAGTCGGGGCGAGACGACAAGGTATGGAACCTGTTTTACGCGAACACCAATTCCTTCTTCCGGCCGATCAGCGCGGACGAAGGCAAGTCCGGCCCTCGGCCTCATATTGGTTTGCTCGATGAACTGCACGAGCACAAGACCGCTGCCACTGTGAACATGATGCGCGCCGGTACCAAGAATCGGCGCAAGGCCATGGTGGTGATGATCACCAACAGCGGTTCCGACAAGAAGACAGTGTGTGGTCAATACCACGACCTGGGCGTGCGGATCTGTGCTGACATCGAAACAGACGACAGCTTCTTCGCGTTCATCTGTTCGTTGGATGAAGGGGACGATCCGTTCACGGACGAAGCCTGCTGGCCGAAGGTCAACCCCTCGCTTGATCACATCGCAGAAGGGCAAGCCGACGGCATCCCCGGGCGCAAGTACTTGCGTGAACAGGTGCAGTCAGCGCGGGGCCTGCCGGCGCAAGAGTCCGTGGTGCGTCGTCTCAACTTCTGCGAGTGGACCCAGGCGGATGCGCCGTGGATTTCGTGGGCAGTCTGGAAACAGGCCGAAGAGCGTGTACCGATGCGGCTTCTCCGTAACCGCCGTTGCGTTGCCGGCCTCGACCTGGCCAGCACCACTGACCTGACTGCGTTCGTGCTGTTGTTCTGGCCAGTGCCGCACGACCCTCACTGGCGCTTGTTGCCGTATTTCTGGATTCCGGATGAGGATCTACAAGGGCGTGAGGATCGGGACAAGGTTCCGTATGCCATGTGGGTCAAGGACGGCCACCTCGAAACAACCCCCGGTCGAGCCATCAGTAAGAAACACGTACTGATGCGGCTCGTAAAAATCTGCGCGTACTTCGATGTCGAGCGAATCGGCTACGACCGTTGGCGCGTGGAAGACCTGCTGCAACTGATGGCGGATGAGGATATCTCGCTGCCGGAAATGGTCGGCTTCGGCCAGGGTTTCAAGGACATGGCGCCGGCTGTCGATGAGTTCGAACGTCGGTTGTTGGGGCGTGCAGATGAGCAGGGCGTCATTGATCTGGATCCGGCGGACTTTGAAGTCATCGAAACGGAAACGGTTGAAACCCTACGCCATGACGGTAACCCGGTCATGACCTGGTGCGCCGGTAACGCGGTGATCGTTTGCGACCCGGCCAACAACCGAAAGGCCGACAAGGCCAAAGCCACGGGGCGGATTGACGGCATCGTGGCATCCATCATCGCTGTCGGGACCAGCATCAAGTCCGCTGGCCCGAGCGGTAAATCCATCTACGACGAAGGGGCAGGTATATGAAATTAGCCATCGCGGCTTGGCTCGCCGGCCTGCTGGGTTTCGCGCTGGTGGTCGGCGGAGTGGCGCTGGTCAGCGTTCCCGCCGGATGCATCGTCGCGGGGCTCGGCCTGCTGGCCTGGGCCTACCTTGCCGACCGCGCCGCCGCTGTACTGAAAGCCCAATCCAAACCCCAAGGAGGTTGAGCATGTTTTTCTCAAGCGTGCTCGGCGAAGGGCGCGGCACTCTCACAAACCCCGACAGCGGATTCTGGCGCGGCCTCATCGGCAGTGGTCGGAACAGCTCGGGCGTCACGGTCACGCCCGAATCTGCCTTGGGCCTGCCCATCCTGCAGAACTGCGTCACGTTGCTGGCGGAAACCATGGGGCAGTTGCCCTGTGAAATGTACCGCCGTCAGGACAAAGGGCAGCGGGAAGCGGCGATCAATCACCCGGCCTACGATGTCCTGCGGTACCAGCCCAACGGATTCCAGACTCCCTACGAATATCGGGAATGTACCCAGCTCGCGGCGGGCCTGCGGGGCAACGGCTACAGCTTCATTGACCGTCGCGAAGACGGCAACGTCATCGGTCTGTGGCCCTTGTGCAACAACAAAATCCAGGTGCTGAAGGGCGCCGACCTGCTGCCGTACTACCGCATTGGCGCGAGCGAGGCTCTGCCAATGCGCATGATCCATCACGTGCGCTGGGTCAGTACCAACCACTACGTGGGGCTTTCCCCGATCGAAGTGCACGCGGATTCACTCGGGCTCGCCCAGGCGGTACGGCAATACACCGGCAAGAGTTTCGCCAACGGCGTGACTGTATCCGGCGTGATCGAGCGCCCTCGTGAAGCACCGTCGATCAAGGATCAGGGCAGCATCGACAAGATCGTGGATCAGTGGGGGCAGAAGTTCGGCGGCATGGACAACGCGAAGAAGGTCGCGCTGTTGCAGGAGGGCATGACCTTCAAGCCGGTGTCGATGAACAACGTGGACGCTGAGGTGCTGGGCATCCTCAAAACCACTGGCACCGATATCGCCCGGATTTACAAGATCCCACTGCCCATGGTCAACGACCTGGAAAAGTCGAACTACAACACCCTCGAACAACTGATGATCCAGTTCGTGGTGTTCGCGTTGCTGCCGTGGGTCAAGCGTCACGAACAGTCGATGATGCGCGACTTCCTGTTGCCGAAGGATCGGCGCGAGTACTTCATCGAGTTCAACCTGTCCGGTCTGCTGCGTGGCGACCAGAAGAGTCGCTATGAAGCCTATGCCATCGGCAGGCAGTGGGGCTGGCTCAGCGTCAACGACATCCGCCGACTGGAGAACATGCCGCCAGTGCCTGGTGGCGATATCTACCTGCAACCCCTGAACATGGTTGATGCAGGCAAACCGGGAGGTGATTTGACCAACCCCCAAGTACGAGCCCAGCTCGAACTCCAGCAAGCTGAAATTGGAAGGATTCTTGCCCAATGAAAAACTACCTGCGAGCCTCCATCCTGCTGTTCAATCAGCCGCTGCTGGTGACCCCGGACATGCTGGATCTCGGTGTGCGCTGGGCCAACCAGGCAATGAGCCTGAACATCGTCAACATCGGTGCCATGCAAGGTCCTGGCATCTGGGATGACGACGGTATTGACCGAATCGCTCAGCGCGAAGAAGAGCGCCGGACTGCCATTGCCCGAACCGGGATCGAGGTTATTCCCGTCAGCGGCGTGTTGGTCAGTCGTGGCAGTCACATCAGCATGTGCGAAACGATGACCAGCTACGAATCACTCCGGGCGCAGCTGCGCAACGCGGTAGCGGATCCGATGGTTGAGCGGATCGTGCTGGACATCGATAGCCCCGGCGGTTCCGCCGTCGGTGCTTTCGAACTGGCCGCCGATATCCGCGCCATGGCTCAGCAGAAGCCCATTACCGGCATCGTCAACTTCATGGCCTACAGCGGCGGTTACCTGCTGGGGTCAGCCTGTAGCGAGCTGGTGGTGAGCCAAACCAGCGGCGTCGGTTCGATCGGCGTCATCGCCAGTCACATGGACCGCTCAAAGCAGGAAGAGGGCATGGGCGTCAAGGTGACCACGGTATATGCCGGGGCTCACAAGAACGACCTCAGTCCTCACGAACCATTGAGCGAGCAGTCGCTGAAGTACTTGAACGATGTTGTTCAGGAGAGCTACCAGCTCTTCGTCAATGCCGTGGCGGAATATCGCGGGCTGTCCGTGCAACAGGTCATTGCCACCGAGGCGGGGTTGTATCGAGGACAGGCCGGCATCAATGCCGGGCTTGCTGATCGGATGCAGAGTCCTCAGCAGGCGGTCGATGACCTGTCTCAATCCATCGCATTGAGCCGCGCAGGCCGCCAGTCCGGCCGCTTGTCCGTCCGTGCATCCGCGCTGAACCTTCAAACCCAGATCTGACCGCGTTCGCGGCAGTCACCGAAACCCGCCCTGTGCGGGTTTTTTAATGCCCAGGAGGCAACATGTCCAAAGTACTTCAGTTGCGTAGCGAACGCGCGAAGATCAACGATTCGATCCAGGCACTGGCCAAGCTCGAAACCGACGGCGAAACGCTGACGGCCGAACAGCTAGCCCAGTTCGCCAGTCTGGAAGCGGAGTTCAATGCACTGACTGACAAGATCAGTCGCGCAGAACAGGCAGAGCGTATCGCCGCTGCAAGCGCGGTACCTGTGAGCGAGTCTGCTCAAGGTCGTACCGGTCCACCACAAGGTCGTATGCATGGCCATATTCATGGCGGCGGGCCGGCGGGAGCGCCAGGTGTGGGGATGGCCCAGATGGTTCGTCTGCTTGCTGCTGCGGGCGGGAATCAACACCAAGCCGCTGAAATGGCGAAGCAGGGTGGTTTCTCTACCGATGTTTCCATGGCGCTCAGCACCGTAACGCCCGGTGCCGGTGGTGTACTGGTTCCAACGAACTTCGCTACCGAAATCATCGAAGCGCTGCGCCCGATGTCCGTTGTTCGAAAGATGGGTGCCCGCAGCCTGCCGCTGAACAATGGCAACCTGACCCAGCCCCGCATTACCGGCAACACCGTCGTCACCTACATCGGCACCGAAACCGATATTCCGCTGACCGGTATGACGTTCGCGGACACGAAGCTGTCTGCGAAAAAGGCTGCGGCGATTGTGCCAATTTCCAACGACCTGATTGCGAACGCTGGCGTCAGCCCACGAATCGACGAAATTGTTGTTGCTGACCTGGCAGTGTCCATGGGGCTTTCGGAGGATCTGCATTTCATTCGCGCAGACGGCAGCGGCTCTCTGCCCAAGGGCATGCGTTACTGGGCGCAGTCGTTCAACGTTTTGCCGGCGCCGGCAGTGGACACCATTACCCTGGAGAAAATCGACCTGTTCTGTGGCGGCATGATGCTCCGTCTGGAAACGGCGAACGTAATGATGAAGGACTGCGGCTGGCTGATGCACCCTCGTGTTTTTCGCTGGTTGCAGTCGTTGCGTGATGGCAACGGCAACAAGGCATATCCGGAAATCGAACAGGGCGTGTTCAAGGGCTACCCGGTTGGTCTGAGCAACCAGATCCCGGTCAACCTTGGCGCCGGTGGCGATGAGACCGAATTCTACTTCGTCAACTTCGCGGACATGATGATCGGCGAAGACATGGACCTGACGATCTCCTTCAGTAACGAAGCGTCGTACAAGGACGCCGAGGGCAACATGGTCAGCGCGTTCCAGCGTGACCAGACCCTGGTCAAAGTGATTGCCAAACACGACTTCGGCCCGCGCCATGTCGAATGCATTGTCGTTGCCATCAACGTCAAGTGGGGCGCCGGCATGTAATTCAGCGACCCCGCTTCGGCGGGGTTTTGCATATCTGAGGGATGAGTGATGACTGATAAAACAGCAGTGCGATTTTTGAAGGCCTGGCGCGGATATTCGGCGGGTGAGCTGGCTTGCTTCGATGAGTCCGTTGTCGAGGGCTTGGAGTCGAAAGGCTTTGCCGAGACCTATAAAGGTGAAGGCGAGCCGGCCTCGAAAGCAAAGAGCGGTAAAGGAAAAAGCCAGAGAGCTGGCGGATCCAGTACCGGAAATACAAGTACCGAGACGAGCTCCGGCACCACCGTAGAAGCAGGCGCTGGTACCACCACCGAAACCGGTACCGCCAGTGGCAACACTACCAGCGCCCCCGACGACGAGAAACCCTAAGCCATGGCCCGTCGAATCGAATACTTCGGCGATCCAGTCCTCACACTGGAACAGGTGGCGTTCCAGTGCCGGCTGGAGCCTGAGGACATGGAGCCGGGGCTGATCCGTGACATCATCATCCCCGGTGTCACAACTCAGTGTGAATCCAAAACCGGGGCGGGTATTCGGGACGCAATCTACGAAGAGGACTGGCCCGCCGCTTTCCCTTCAGGACACGCGCTGGACATCGGGCAGGCGACCGAAGTTGTTTCGGTCAAGGTCCGGCAGCCTGATGGCGCGTGGATCGACCACACTGGCCCGGTTGATCTCGAACAGAGCCAGCGAGAAAGCTTCGTATCGTTCCCGACGGGGCGGCCTGTTGGCGTCCTCCGGATCCGCTATAAGGCAGGGACCAACCTTGATCTTCACCCAGGTGTCCGCAACTGGCTGCTGATGGCGGCGGCGACGATTCATCGGCATCCGGAAATGTTCCTTGTGGGTCAGTCCCTGTCAGAGCTGCCATCTGACTTTCTTGATCACCTGGTGGCCGAGATCACCGTACCGCCGAGGTTCTGACCATGGCCTACCGCGAACCGAGTGCCGGTGAGCTGGATCGGCGCATTTTGCTCAGACTCCGCACTGATACCTCTACGCCGGACCACGGTCTCGACTCCATCTTCACAGACGAGAAAAAGCGCTGGGCCAAGATTGAGCCGGTCGGAACCGCCGTCTATACAGCCGGTGTTCAAACCGAAGTCAAAATTACTCATCGGGTGACGTTCTACTATCTCAAGGGCGTGAGCGATGCTCATGAGGTCGTGCATGGCGGCATTATCTATCGGGTGCAGCGGGTAGCTGACATGAACGGAACCCGTCGCTTCACCATTCTGGAAGTCGAAGAACTCGGGCCGCAAAAGCCTGGAGGTGGAATCTATGGCTAACTCCGCATCGGTCGAAAGTTACCTGCACGTCGAGGGCTTCGAGGACTTCGAGCGCGATGCTTTCGACAAGAAGAAGATCCGCGCCGGTATGCGTAAGGCTGGCTTGCTGGTCACCCAGCATGCCCAGATGAACCTGGTATTGGGTAAGGGCCGAGAGGGCTATCCCAAGAACCGGACCGGTGAAACGGTCAACTCCATCAAGTTCAGGGTGTCGCGCTCCGGCTTCATGGTCAAGATTTCCCCGACTCTCACACCTGCAATGGGCGAGTTCTATCCCGCCTACCTGTACTACGGTGTGAAGCAAGGCCGAAAGCCCCAAAAACTTGCACCCGGAAAAGGCATCGGGCGAAAAAACCGCCGGCAGGCGGGTGTTCGAGCCCGGCTCATCGCCGAACGGGCAGCGGGTGAATGGCGGATCAAGCCGCACGACAACTACATGGCAGACGCGCTTCAGGATACATCCGAGCAAGTCCGTTCCATCCTCTTTTCAGCGTTCGCCGATGCCTTGAACTGAACGCTGTTCCTTTGGACCCATTATGAAACTGAACCCGATTGTTGCCCATCTCAAGGCGACATGCCCGGCCTATGCCGGTCGAGTTGCAGCCGGTATTGATTGGGACTCAGTTGCTGAAAGCGCCAAGCTTCCAATGCCGGCGGCGTACGTGATTGCGGCCGCTGATGGAGCCGCGCCCAGCAAGGCACAGAACGCGGTGATACAGGATGTCACCGACCAGTTTGCTGTGGTGGTTGTACTGGAAGCCGGCGACGATCGAGGGCAGGAAGCCAACGATCAGCTGCACGATTTACGCGCAGAGCTGTGGCGTGCGTTGGTGGGCTGGAAGCCTGGCCCCGAATACACGCCGATCCAATACGACAAAGGCACCCTGGTGTACATCAGTCGTGCACGTGTCATCTACCAGTACCTCTTCACAGCTGGTTTCCAGATCGGTCGCAACAAATCTACCGACCCGGCAGAGACCTGGCACGAACTGGAACTCGACGGCCTGACCGGTTTTACCGGCGTAACCATCAACATGGACTGCATCGATCCCGCAGACCCCAACCTGAAACGCCCCGGCCCGGATGGGCGCATCGAAGTCAAATTCACTGGAGACGTAACACCATGACCAAGCGCATCACTGTGGTGCCGGCTACTGGCCGCTCTGTGCCCGATCCGGAGGCTGGCGACCTGTTGCCCGTTGAAGGTCGGGAAGTCCCCGACAATGCCTGGTGGCGCCGCCGCCAGGCTGACGGTGACGTCACCACCAAGCCTGCCAAGGCCCCATCCACCAAGGCCGTTACAGCGGCGCAATCCGAGGAAGTCAAATAATGGCCATTGGATTCAGCAACATCCCCGCCGATATCCGCGTGCCGTTGTTCTATGCGGAGATGGACAGCTCGGCCGCAAACACCGCATCGTCGGCCATGCGTCGGCTGCTCGTCGGGCAGGTCAATGACAACGCGACCAGCGAGAACATCGGCAAGCTGGTGCTGGTGTCGAGCCTGGCCATTGCCAAGAGCATCGGCGGCCCTGGCTCGATGCTCGCAGCCATGTACGAAACCTGGCGCAAGGCTGATCCGATTGGTGAGGTTTGGTGCCTGCCTGTGCCGAAGGACGCCGGCGCGATTGCCTCGGCGACAGTGACCATCACGGGCGCGACGGCGACTGAGCCTGGTGTTTTGAATCTGTACATCGGTGGTGTGCGGGTGCAGTCGGTCGTTACCTTGGCGGCGACACCGACCATCGCTGCGGCAGCACTGGCGGTGAAGATCAACGCAACGCCTGATCTGCCGGTAACGGCAGCGGCAGCAGCAGGGGTGGTGACTCTCACCTGCAAGTGGACTGGCGAAAGCGGTAACGACATTAGCATTGCCATGAACCGCCTGGGCAAGTCCAATGGTGAATACACACCGGCTGGCTTGACCGTAGTGGTAACCGCGATGACCGCCGGCGTCGGCGTTCCTGATGTTGTGGACGCCATCGCCGCGGTGGGTGATGAACCCTTCGAATTCATCTGCCAGCCGTGGTCAGACACCACCTCGCTCAACGCCTGGCGGGATGCGATGGATGACAACACCGGTCGCTGGAGTTGGGCAAAGCAACTGTTCGGCCATGTCTACACCGCCAAGCGCGGCACCATCGGCACTCTGGTTGCTGCTGGGCAGGTGCGAAACGATCAGCACATGACGATTCAAGGCGTCGAGGCCGGGGTTCCACAGCCGGTATGGGTGCAGGCTGCTGCACTGGCGGCGCGCACGGCGGTTTTCATCTCCGCTGATGCCAGCCGTCCGACTCAGAGCGGAAGCCTGCCAGGCCTTGATCCGGCGCCTGCCAGCGACCGTTTCACTTTGACCGAGCGTCAGTCGCTGCTGAACTACGGGATCGCCACCGCGTACTACGAAGGCGGCTACGTGCGGATTCAGCGTTCGATCACCACCTACCAGAAGAACGCATTCGGCCAGGCCGACAACTCGTACCTGGACAGCGAGACGTTGCACCAGTCGGCGTTCATTGTTCGCCGATTGCAAGGTGTGATCACCAGCAAGTACGGACGGCACAAGCTGGCCAGCGACGGCACCAACTTCGGCGCCGGCCAGCCCATCGTTACGCCGAATACCATTCGCGGCGAGCTGATCGCCCAGTACGCGAAACTCGAAATGGAGGGACACGTCGAGAACGCCGAGCTTTTCGCTGAGCACCTGATCGTCGAGCGCGATAGCAATGATCCGAGCCGGGTCAACGTGCTGTTCCCGCCGGACTACATCAACGGCTTGCGCATCTTCGCGTTGCTCAACCAGTTCCGCCTTCAGTACGACGCAGCGGCGTAACACTGACCCTGAACACCCAGCCCGCTCAGTGCGGGTTTTTTCATTCTGGAGAACATGACCATGGGTCAACTTGTAGCGGGTACCGCGTACGTGAAAGTGGACGGTACGCAATTGACTATCACCGGGGGAGCAGAAGCCCCATTGATGTCAGTCAAGCGGGAGACGGTCCACCCTGGCTTCTACAAAGAAGAACCGCTGGCACCGTACTTGAAAATGACCACGATCTTCGAGGAAGGATTTCCACTGAAATCGTTGATCAACAGCCGTGACATGACCGTCACCTGCGAATTCAAGAATGGCAAGGTTTACGTTTTATCGGGTGCCTACCTGGTGGACGAGCCTTCGCACAAGGGTGATGACGGCACGGTTGAACTGCAATTTGATGGTGTGAATGGGAGCTGGCAATGAGTGAACAAGTGAAGCTGCAGGTTGCAATTGAGGCCCATGGCGAGCCCGTGACCGAGCTGACCATGCGTCGCCCAACGGTGCAGGAAGTCCGGACCATCAAGGCGTTGCCGTACAAAATCGACAAGAACGAAGAAGTCAGCCTGGACATGGATGTCGCCGCCAAGTACATCGCGGTCTGCGCGGGTATCCCGCCATCGTCGGTCAACCAACTGGACCTTGCCGACCTCAACGCCCTGAGCTGGGCGGTGGCCGGTTTTTTCATGAGTGCGGCGTCGGCACCGTCAGCCAACTGATCGAGGTCGCATATGACCTGGCCTGGTTCTGGAAAACAGATCCTGAGCTTTTAATGGCCCGACCGTTGGACGTGCTCGTTGAATCCTTGGAGCACGCCCAGCGCATAAACAATTCCCAGCAGGTGCAGTGATGGCGGACAAGTTCCAGCTCAAGGCGTTGATCACCGGCGTCGACAAGCTGTCGCCGACACTGAAGGGCGCCGCAAAGAACATTGCCGGTTTCCGGAAACAGATGAACAGTTCGGGCCTCGGCAAAATTGGCTTCAGCGATGTCGTGCAAGGAGGCGCCTTCGCCGCGCCGTTCATTGCAGGTGCCAAGGCGGCAATGGACTTTGAATCGTCGATGGCTGATGTGAAAAAGGTCGTTGATTTCGATACGCCCGAGCAGTTCAAGCAAATGGGCAAGGACGTGCTCGACATGTCCGAGAAGATGCCGATGGCCGCCAGTGGCATCGCGTCCATAGTCGCGGCAGGTGGGCAGGCGGGCTTTGCTCGTGGCGAACTCAAGCAGTTTGCCGAAGATGCCGTGAAGATGGGGATCGCGTTCGACCAAACAGCTGATCAGTCCGGCGACATGATGGCCAAATGGCGGACGTCCTTCAAACTGAGCCAGGTGGAAGTGGTGACCCTGGCTGACAAGATCAACTACCTCAGCAACACTGGCCCGTCCTCGGCCGCGCAGGTTGCAGATATCGTCACGCGGGTTGGTGCTCTGGGTGGCGTTGCCGGCTTGACCGCCGGCCAACTGGCGGCAATGGGGGCAACACTCGCAGGTGTCGGTGTTCCGAGTGAAGTTGCGGCTACAGGCATGAAGAACTTCATGCTGGCCTTGACCAAGGGAAGCGCGGCAACGAAGCAACAATCGCAGGCTTTCAAGTCCCTGCGCCTCGATGTGAAGCAAGTCGCCAAGAGCATGCAGAAGGATGCTCAGGGCACGATTGAAGATGTGCTGAATCGCATTTCCAAGGTGGACCCGGCTAAGCAGGCAGGATTGTTGACGGAGCTGTTCGGTACCGAGTCTGTGACCGCGATCGCGCCGATGCTTACGAACCTGGATCTGTTGAAAACCAGTTTCGCGGCGGTGGGCAAGGAAGGCAAGTTTGCTGGTTCCATGGAAAAGGAATATGAGGCGCGATCAAAAACTACAGCCAACGCAATGCAGCTTTTGCAGAATCGGGTAACCCGGCTTGGGATCGAGGTCGGCGCGGCTTTGCTACCACCGCTGAACGAGATCATGGAAACGCTGGGTCCGCTTGTTTCGAGAATGTCCGAACTGGCAGCCGAACATCCGGGTGTTATCCGTGGTGTGCTGGGCGCCGGCATTGCCTTCGGAGTCCTGCGCATCGCGGTAATGGGCGCCGTTATGGCGACCAAGATTCTCAGCGCGGTGATGGCGATGTCACCGGTCGGGCTTATCGTCCGGTTGATCGCGTTAGCGGCAGGTTTGCTCATTGCAAATTGGAAGACGGTTGCACCGTTTTTCGAAAAGCTGTGGGAGCGCATACGCCGTCCAGCAATGGTCTTCTGGGAGTGGATCAAACTGGCTTGGCAGTTCTCGCCATTAGCTTGGGTGGTGGCGAACTGGGAGCCCTTGACGGGGTTGTTCTCGGCAATCTGGGATGTGTTGTACGCCGTGACTACGCCGGTGATGAAGTTTCTCGGCGACCTATTTGACTGGACGCCTCTCGGGATGATCATCAACAACTGGGAGCCCATCGTCGCGTTCTTCAAAAAGCTTTGGGACAGGGTCAGGCCCATTCTTGAGCCCATGATGAAAATGCTTGGCATGGATGCAGGCGGTGAGGGCGTAATCAAGAAGGCGACCAACGTCGCCAAAAACTTTGCCGAAGAGCAGACGCGGCGAAACGCCGGTGCCGGTGGTGGTACCGGGGCTTTGCTTCAGGCAGATGCGGTGCAAGCTGCCACGGGCCGTCAAGCGCTCAACAATAAAGCGTTCGGCGTGGACAACAACCAGTTGCTTCGGGCTCCTGGTCAATTGCCGCCGTCCGGCAGCTTGCTCTTGCAGACCTCGGCTGCAAACGCCCAGAAAGTGAATGGAGAAATCAACATCAATCTCAACGGTGCACCACCCGGCACTACTGTTGATCAACCCAAATCCAACCAGCCCGGTCTGAAGATCAAGCCGAAGGTGGGCACGCGAACCGTTGGCGTCATGAAGGAGTAGCGTATGGATCAAACATGGCGCGATCAGTTGCTGCCGGCTTCGTTTCGGGGGATCAGCTTCCTGATCCCCCAAGCGTCAGTGCCGATCGGCATGAAGGGGCAACTACACGAATTCCCGCAACGAGATGAACCGTACTTTGAGCAACTGGGCAAACAATCCCAGGTGCATCGACTGGTGTGCTGGATCATCGGTGATGATTGTTTTGAGCGGCGCGACAAGTTCATGGAGGCGATCCAGACGCCGGGGGCGGGTGAGTTGGTACACCCTTGGCTCGGCCGGATGCAGGTCAAGGCAGGTGAGGGTGAGTTGACCCACGACTTCAAAGCAGGCGGTATGGCTGCGTTCGAAGTGACCTTCTACCCTGATACACCGCTGAAGTTCCCAACGACCAAGATCAACACCCAACAGCAAGTGGCCAGCGCTTCGGATAGCCTGCTGGACTCAGCGCTCGCCCGATACAAGGCCGCAATGGCCAAGGTAGATCAAGCACGACTGGGCCTGGCTCGTCTGCGCAATAGCCTGTCCGGCGTGTACACGGTGATTCAGCAGCAGTTCTCTACGATTGCTGGTGTCTTCACCAACCTGACCGGATTTGTCCAGTCGCTGATGAATGCCCCGGACTCGCTGTCGTCGTTGTTCTCCAGCTATTTGAGTGAGTTCTCAGTCGATGACTATCTCAGCGACAGCTCTGGACCTACCTATCGCAACACGGTGGCCACCTCGACACAGCACTCCGAAGCGGCAGCCAGCATCAACACGGTCAGCCAGACCGGGGGCAAGGACTCGGCTGCTGCCTCACAGGCCGTCGCCAATCTGGTTCAGGACGCGTTGCTGGTTCAGGTCGGGCTGATCGTCAGTGAAATGCCGATCGCCTCGCAGCCGGTGTCACCTGGAGCAACGCCTTCGAATGAGCAGCAGGCGGTTCAGCCGATCACAAGGCCGGAGGTCCCGGTAGCTGATGATGTGATCGAGTTGCGCGACAAGCTCAATGAAGCGATGTTCGAAGCTTCATTGAAGGCGGACCCTGAGCATTACATGGCGCTCAACACGTTGCGTCAGGCCATCGTGAAACACCTGACCGCTGTTGCGGAGTCAGGCGTGCGTCTCGTCGAGATCACCCCTCCAGAAACCCTCCCGGCTCTGGTGCTGGCTATCGCCGGTTCGGCGACGCCACCCGCGAGTCCGAAGTAGTGCAGCGCAATCGCCTCAGGCACCCGGGTTTCGTCCCGGCACTGCCGATCAAAATAGCCCAGAGGTAACTCATGGAAGACATCAATGCTGTCAGCCTCACGGTTGATGGCCTGGATTACTCCGGCTGGAAGTCCGTGGAAATCACCGCCGGCCTTGAGGATCAGGCCCGGTCCTTCAATCTCAGCATCACCTGGAAATGGCCGGGACAGGTCGAGCCCTTGCCGATCAAGCAGGGGGCGAAGTGTCGGGTTCGGATTGGCGATGATCTGGTACTGACGGGCTGGGTGTTCGCCACGCCGATCAGTTACGACCATCAGCAGATCACCACCAGTATCAGCGGGCGCTCATTGACCGCCGACCTGGTGGACTGTGCAGCGATCAACAAGCCGGGGCAGTGGAACAACCAGAGTGTGCTGGCGATCGTCGGCGCCCTGGCACGGCCTTACGGCATCAAGGTGCGCAGCCAAATCCCCGAGGGAGCCAAGCTATCGGACCACACCATCGAGCCGGGTGAGACGGCGTTTGAATCTATCGACCGCTTGCTCACGCTGTTCCGGGTGTTCTCTACCGACGATGCCCGTGGTGTGGCTGTGCTCGCCAGGCCAGGGAGCGAAGCGCGTGCCTTTGATGCTTTGGAGGTCGGCAAGAACATCCTGACCGGTGACGCGTCGCTGGATTTCTCGGCGGTATTTTCCGAGTACCGGGTACTCGGTCAGAAAAGTGGTACGGATGATGAGTTCGGCGAGAAAGCAGCCGAAGTGTCGGCCGTGGTTACTGATCCGCGTATGACCCGCAAACGGGTGATGGTCATTCAAGAGTCTGGGCAGATGACCAACGAGTTGGCCCAAGCCCGAGCGAACTGGGAGCGTGGCAGTCGGATGGGAAAGGCGCTCACCACCATGTACACCGTGCAAGGTTGGCGACAGTCCAATGGGGCGTTGTGGCGGCATAACTCGTTGGTGCGCGTCATTGACCCTGTGATCGGTTTCGACCGCTGGATGCTCATCGCCCGGGTGACTTACTCCCTGGCCGAGGGGGGCATGATCACGCGAATGGAGATCGGCCCGCCAGACGGCTTTGAGCCTGAACCGCATGACCCGCACAAGAATCGCAAGCTCAAGAAAGGTGGCAAGGGCGACAATTTCGAATACCTCATACCCGCAGACTACGAGCCCAAAAAATGAACCTGAAAAGCATATTGGCACGCGGCACGGTGGTGCTCGCGGCGGCTGACCGGCTGATGCAGACCTTGCAGGTGAGGCTGACCGCAGGGGAACTGAAGGACAACGTTGAGCACTTCGAACCGTATGGGTTCACCAGCCATCCCAAGGCCGGTGCCGAGGTGCTGACCATGTTTCTCAATGGTGATCGTTCACACGCTGTAGTTGTGGTTGCGGCAGATCGTCGGTACCGGATCAAGGAGTTGAAGCCGGGCGAGGTGGCCATCTACACCGACGAGGGTGATCGTGTCCACTTCAAGCGCGGGCGGATTATCGACATCGAGACCAATACGTTGAACATCAAGGCGACTACTGCTGTGAACTTCGATACCCCGACAATCACTCAGACCGGCCGGATTGTCTCGCTGGGTGACCAGGTGGCCGGCGAAGTCAGCCAGATCGGCCACGTCCACAGCAACGTCCAGATCGGCAGTGGCAATAGCGGGCCTCCCGCAGGAGGCGGCTGATGAACCTTGCAGATGATCGCGAAGCCGCTCTGACCCGAGCGGTGCTGATTAGCTTGTTCACCTGGCGCCGTGGCTTTGAGGATGACCCGGTAGACGATGACGAGCGTTACGGCTGGTGGGGCGACAGTTACCCAGCCATCGCGGATGACCGCATTGGCTCGCGGCTTTGGCTACTGCGCCGAGTGAAATTGACCGATGCCACCCAGCGCGATGCAGAGTTCTACGCCGACGAAGCGCTCCGGTGGTTACTGGATGACGGCGAAGTGATTCGCATGGAGATCACCAGCGAAAAGAGCGACATCAACCGACTGAGCCTGATCGTCGTCCTGACCGTTGCCGGTGGCGCCCGCCTGGAAATCAAACCCCTCTCATCATGGCAGGTGATCTATGCCGTTTGAAACACCATCATTACCGGTATTGATCAGTCGAACCGAGGCTGACCTGGCCAGTGACTCGCTCAGACGTTCCGATGCAAGGGTGCTTTCCCGTGCGCTCAGCGGCGCAGCATATGGTGTGTACGGTTATCTCGACTGGATTGTTGATCAAATCCTGCCTGACAAGGCAGACGAAGAAACCTTGGAGCGCGTCGCAGCGTTGCGACTGAACCAGCCTCGAAACGCTGCCCAGCCTGCCAAGGGTAGCGTGAGCTTTACCGCTGCTGCTGGCGCTGTGCTGGACGAGAACTCGGTGCTGCAAGCCAGCGATGGCCGGATGTATCGCGTAACCACTGCGGTTACCACGGTGGCGGGAACCAACAGAGCAACGGTTGCGGCTGTCGATGCAGGTGCATTGGGTAACGCAGATGTAGGACTAGCGTTGACCTTGGTGCAGCCCGTGTCCGGTGTGGCCAATGCCTTTGCCGTCATTGCCCCCGGGTTGCCCGGCGGCATCGCTAAGGAAAGCGTTGAGTCGTTACGCGCTCGCGTGATTCGCTCCTACAGGGTGATCCCTCATGGTGGTTCTTCTGATGATTACGAAACTTGGGCATTGGAAGTGGCTGGCGTGACGCGTGCCTGGTGCCGTTGCAATTATCTTGGGCCAGGTACCGTCGGGGTTTTCGTCATGCGTGACAACGATGCTGTTCCAACCCCCAACCCAACGCAGTTGGCTGAAGTGGAAGCTCATATTGACCCGGTCCGGCCAGTAACAGCGGAGGTTTACGTATTGGCCCCAGTTGAAAAGCACGTCTCCTACAAGATTCGCGTTCGGCCCGATACGTCCGCCATCCGTGCAGCGATCACGGCTCAGCTCGTTGACTTGCATCAGCGTGAGGCTGGGCTTGGTGACACGCTGCTACTGACCCACATCCGGGAAGCCATCAGCGGTGCGGCCGGGGAGTTCGATCATGATTTGGAATGGCCGGTCGCAAACGTTACTGCTGCGGCGAGCGAGTTGCTGACCTACTGGGGGATCGTATGGTTATAGCGCGAACGGCTGAAGAGTATCGCAGGCAGCTACGCGGGCTTCTGCCAGCAGGGCCTGCATGGGACCCCGAACTGGTTCCGCAGGTTGACCTGGTGTTGTCCGGTGTATCGGTCGAATTCGCCAGGCTCGATGCGCGGGCCGCCGATCTGTTGAACGAGGTGGATCCTGCTTCGGTGAGTGAGTTGGTACCGGACTGGGAAACGGTGATGGGGTTGCCGGATTCGTGTCTGGGGCCAAACCCAGCATTCGAAGATCGGCGCTTGGCTGTGCGCCGAAGGCTGGTGGAGGTGGGCGGTCAGAGCAGAGCTTATTTTCTTGAGATCGCAATAAGTCAGGGATATCCAAACCCCACCATCACAGAACACCGAGCGCCCCGAATGGGGCGTTCTCATTTTGGCTCCGCGCATTTTGGTACGTGGGGTGCGCAGTTTCTGTGGACGCTCAACACCGGTGGTCGGCAGCACAAAGGTCGCCGCTTCGGTGCCAGCTTTTGGGGTGAGCGTTTTGGGGCAAACCTCGGAGATGCACTTGAATGCCTGATTCGCCGACCAGCACCCGCACACACGGTTGTGCGCATCAATTACGACTGAGGGGAACAACGTGGATTATCCGATTAGTGTGCCGAATATTGGATTGGTGGCCGGAAAGTTTGCCAACGAAGATGCCTTCACCGGCATGCCCGGTTCGTTGATCCCGGCGCAATGGGGCAACGCCGTAACCGATGAGATCCTGAATGTGATCTATGCCTCTGGCGCGGTGCCAGACGAAGCGAACAGCGCTCAGCTTATTGGTGCTATTCGGCAAGTCATCAAGAACCTAACGCCCGGCCGGCTGCTCAACATCCGAGTGTTCAGCGAGCCAGGTACAACCGTCTACAAGGCGACGGCGGGAACCCAGATGGTGATCCCCGCAGTGCAAGGTTCGGGCGGTGCCGGCGGTGGTGCTCCCGCGACTACTGCGGGCAACGGATCGTTGGGAGCACCTGGTGGCGCCGGTGCATTTGCACTTGGCTTCTTCACTGCTGGCTTTGATGGCCAACTAATCACGGTCGGTCTAGGCGGGGCGGGTGTCGTGGGGGGCGCGGGAAACCCAGGTGCCGCCTCTTCCTTTGGTGGGTTAATGAGTTGCCCCGGTGGCAAGGGGGGAAGCCTGAGCGGTCCGTCACCGGGAAACTTCTTCGCGGTATCAGGCAATAGCAACAGCCCAAGCGGTGGCAATATTTTTCAAGGGGCGGGGCAGGGTGGCGACATTTCTGTCTGTCTCGGACCAACCAGTTCTATGGTGGGGGGAGGCGGAATGAGCCGCTTTGGCGCTGGCGCTCCAATGGCTGGCGCTGACACTGCCGGCGTTTCAGCTATCTCGGCGGGTGCCGGCGGCGGCGGTACAGCAAGGACAGGCGGCGGCACCGCTCTAAAAGGTGGTGATGGTGGGAAGGGGTGCGTAATCGTATTCGAGATTTCCTAACGCCCGGTTACGACCTTACTTTCGATGAGATAGAACATGAATAAATACGCCAGAATTTATGACGCTGAGGTTCAGGAGTTGTTTTCCACCGATGGCGATATCACGGAAATGTTCCATCCGGACTTCATCTGGGTGGATGTAACTGGGATGAATCCGGAACCAGCCGTGGGTTGGTCCGCATGCAAAGAGGAATCCGGGTGGGTACTGGCAGAGCCAACGGTAGAGCCACCGAGCGATGCCGAACTAATGGCCAATGCAATCGCCCAGCGCGATGTACTACTGCAAGTTGCCAACGAAAGAACGGCCGGCATGGCTGATGCCTACATCGCTGGCCTGCTGGATGACGCTGATACCGCGACGTTCAAGGCGTACGCGGTATACAAGTTGGCTCTAAACAAGATCACGGCCCAGCCTGGTTATCCACGCGAGATCGACTGGCCTGCATCACCCTTGTAATCCGCGCCTGAAAACAGAGACCGCCCCTTGGCGGTTTTTTTTCGTCTGGAGAAATTAATGACTATTACCGAACAAGACCGAGACATCCTCGCCCGAACGATCTGGGGAGAGGCACGCGGCGAACCGCTGGCCGGCAAGGTGGCTGTGGCCTGGACCATCCGCAACCGTGTGCTTGATGGGAAAGCCAAGTCATGGTGGGGCGAGGGCTATGCCGGGGTCTGCCAGAAACCGTACCAGTTCAGCTGCTGGAACAAAGGCGACCCGAATTTCCCGTTCCTCAGTGGCGCCCGGGAGATCCCGTTCCGCGAACTGGCGCAATGCCGGATCGCGGCTGACCAGGTGATCGACGGCCAGGTGCCGGATCCTACCGGCGGCGCCACGCATTACTACGCGCTCAGCATGAAGACCGCACCCGGCTGGGCGGCGAAGGCCAAGCAGACCCTGCAACTGGGCGGTCACGTTTTCTTCAAGGATGTGCCGTGATGTCGGTGCCGTGGAGTCTGGTCGGCGCCACGGCGTTGGTGCTGGCTGCTGGAGCTTGCGCCTGGCAGGTTCAGGACTGGCGCTACGGGAAGCAGTTGGCCGAGCAGGATCGCCTGCACGCCGAAACCCTCAACCAGTTGACCCAGATCGCCGCCGCCGAGCAGCAGGCCGAGCAGGACAAGCGACTGGCGCTCGAGCAGCGGCTGTCGGCCAGTGAGCAATCCCATTACAAGGAACTGAGCGATGCACAAAAAAACCAAGATCGCCTGCGCGATCGCCTTGCCACTTCTGATCTGCGGCTGTCAGTCCTCCTCGATGCCACCGAGGCTGCCAAAGGTTGCGGGGTGCCCGCCACCACCGGCGCCGGCGGCATGGATCATGCAGCCGTACGAGCCCGACTTGACCCAGCGCATGCTCAACGAATTGTCGCCATTACCGACGCCGGCGACCGGGGATTGATTGCCCTGTCCGCCTGTCAAAGCTATATACGAAACTTGTTTCGTTAGTCGAGGAAGATAATATGGTCCTTTGCTGTTTTGAGTAGGTCTGGGAAAATTTCATCAAGCTCTTTATTTAGGATTGAGCATTTTTCTTGCTGGGTTGCCTTGGTTAGCTCTGCAACTTTTTCTACGAGCTTTAGGAAGTCTTCTAAGTGTTCTGAAATTGCAAAGTATTCAAAGGTGCTATGAAAAATTAGTACATGCGGAGCCACCGCGTGCGGGTCTATTAAAATCACAGATTTGGCGGACTCGTGTTGGTTTTCACCGGCGTGAGCCACAAAGGAATTTCGTTTGTCTTGTATCATTAAATGGATTTTATATAGCTCATCTCCGATAGTTGATTTAAGCTTTTGCTCTGGGATTTTTCCTCTTCTTCGTGTTGAGCTGGCGAAGCACTTCCAGTAAGTAACAATTGAAGATATCAAAAGGCTACCAAATACTATGTGATCTGGGTGGTCGCGGTTGTATGGCTCATTTTTCAGGGCTGAGGCTTCCAGTTTCTGTCTGTAAGTCATAGCTGTTTTGATTGTAGACTCTACTATCTCAAGATCTTTTGTTATTAGTTGAAAGTCGGCGCATAGCTTTCCAAGCTTGGTGTTTACTTCTATGGCCTGGCATGCCATGCCTTTGTGTATGAATTGCACTTCAATTTTGCCATTTCTTTTGGTTTTTCTTGTTCGTAGATCGTGCATTATGGAGTTGCGCATGGTGTTCTGCTCATAATGAGTAATCGGTGGCGAGAGTTTGGATTGATCGCTGCAAACAGGATGAGATAGTGAAGCCCCTCGCAGAACGAAAGGGCTTTTTGACGGAGTAACTTTGAGCGTCAACCGCCGATGGAGTGAGCCACAATGGTTATAAGTTTTTGGATTGTTGGACTGCTCGAAAGATCGACCATGTTTTTTATGACTGAGGTGGTGTTAGCTGCTTTCTGCAAAAAAGGGCCTAGTTGGGATTTGTTCAAGATTTCAACTTTGTTCTCGAATGTTTCATTACTATTAGCCTGCAATTTTTTTAGCGCGTCTAGCAGTGCAGGATAGCTTGTCTCCGCGGGTAACCCGAGCTTAGCTAGAATAGAAATAGGGTCCCGCTCTACAAAACCTCCTTCTACACAGTTCGAGATATGCAAGCCGTCAATATCAACGGTCTCTGAAAATCCCTTTGGGACGGACATTCCGATCCCGCCACAATTGCTGATAATAATATTTTTCATTGGCATAAACGGAACTCCTTTGTTGGATCTACAAGGATAGCTCTGAATTCAGGGCGTATTGGTTAGAGATGCTTAATTAACAGGTAACCCTGTGCGAGGATCCTTCCCTGTGGCAGCTCGGAGCCTTTCGTAGAGATGAGAAATTTCTTTTCTGTTCGCCATCATTTCCCATGTGTTTTTTGTCTCGATGTCGGTTGCCATACGTTTGGCCTTTGACAGATCTGCAACGACGATAGACAGCCGATCCCGGAATGCGTCGCGTTCCTTGGTCGTTTGGGTAAGAATCTTGACCAGTTTGAATATCCGCTCGCGCTCCTGACGTAGTCGTAGAGTCAATTCCTGGATTTCGTTTTCGTACATCAGAAGCTGCTGCCGACAGGTTTCGAGCGGGGTAGGACAACCGAACCAGTCATCTGTGTTTTCAATTTCGGATCGATCCACGTGAGTGCCTTATCCAATAGCTGTATATTTGAACAGTATCTGAGCTGTGTTAGGCGGGCGAGCGTAAGGCGACGAACTGCAGTGATCCAAGGCGTTCTACGTTCGGAAGTCAGTTCCGCACCGGTCGTATGGGGCTTTGAAAATCAAGGCCTCTAGCGCTTTAAAAATCAGTAGCTTGCGGAACGGGAATAGTGCTAAGCTATTGAAATACGTAGCTTTATAGATGGATTGCAAATCCGCCTACGCCGGTTCGATTCCGACCTCGGCCTCCACTATAAACAAGCTCCGTAGATCCATGATTTACGGAGCTTTTTTATTTGTATTACGCTGAAAGATTTAGTCTTTAAAACAGCCTTTGCAAACTTGCTTCACAGGGGACTGATGTATATATTTCCCCCTCTGCTGAACGGGACAACGATCTGTAAGGATTGCTAACCGGCATCAGAGCAATGCAACACCGCGCTACCGCCCGAATGGCGAAACTGGTAGACGCATGGGACTTAAAATCCCCCGCTCGTAAGGGCGTGCCGGTTCGATTCCGGCTTCGGGCACCATCTTAAATCAAGGGTTTGCTGGCGAGAGCTGATGCAAACCCTTGTTTGTTTCCGGTCCGCAATTTTGACAGTGGTCCGCAATTCACTTCGTAGGCATGGTTTTTTCTTACCCTTACGATTCCGAATGTACTGCTCTGTGATCACGACGGTGGTATGCCCAAATTGATCTTTGGCTTGCATGATGTCGCCACTGGATTGCGCCTTGTCGGTGCTGGCCCTTGATGATCTTCGTGATGGTCATCGCGCACTTCCTTGCCCGGGTGAGCGGTGGTTTACACAGTCAACAACCCTTTCGCCTCGGCTTCATTCCGACATTGCTTCCGGAGCTGACGGGCCGACTCGATGGATTCCTGCTTGGTAATAGCCTTCCTATCGGCACCGGATTTAACGAACTCGCCGCGCAGCTTCCTGCATCGGTAGGTGGCGATTTTTCGGTTCTCGATCTGAGGAATTGGACCGGCCATGGCCTACCTCTTCAATTCCGCTGGCCGGCAATTGCGGCCAGGTCTGTCGGTGACCTCCAGTCGGGCGCCGTCCTCCGTTACCGGATGCGCCGCATTGGGTTATGGCAAAATGATGTCGGATCGGTTAACTTTTGCGGCTCGGCATGAGGCCGAAGGGAGATCAAAATGGCCGTTGTTCGTGAAAGTGCCTTACAAACTGCCCTCATATCTGTGCTGATCGCATCAGAAAGGTTTGGTGTAAATCTCGATGACTTGGTTGCTCACGCGCTTTCAATGACCAAGAGCTGCCCCCGTGAACCTTCGGTATCGGACTTTATTCCGACCCGTGCAAGCATCGAGTTGCAGAATGCCTATGATGCTGTTTTGAGGGGAAAGAGCGAGCCACTCAAGCAGGCATGAGTCCAGGCACGACAATTTTGTCGTCAGGCTCTGGCGGATCAGTCGGCCGGCGCAGAATCGTGAATCACGTCCATCTGTGCCGCACCGTCGAGCCATGCCGCCGCTATCCGTTGTTCGGCCATGGCTGCATAGTCCGGGTTTAGTTCGCACAGGATCGATTCTCGGCCTTCCTGTATGGCGACCACTGCCTTGATCCTGCCACGGGCGCTGTCTTGACTATAGGTGCCATGCCCCCAGCCCACGCCGTTTGGCTTCCTGGCCACCGCTTTCATATTTCCGTTGCTACTCGGCAGGGTTTCTTCCTGGCCTATCTGCGCGTCGACGCCGTCATCCCGCAACTCGAAGTAGGGCGGTCTGGTCAAACAGCACTGCTCTGACTGGTCGGGCATAGTCCACATCATGTCGATGCAGTCACCGATCAATAATAGGGTGGGAAGGGGCCATGGGCTGCTCCAGGTAGACCTATGAGGCTGGCGTATTGGCGTTTTATTCGGGAATGGTCTATTTCTTGATAGCTGGCATTAAGCTTGGATAAAGAGAAGTAAAACTGCTCGGGCGATGGACCAAGAGTTTGCGTGTGGACAGGGCGCCTGGCCGGCTGTTATATCAAGTCAGGGGTTTTTAGGGGGTAGACAGCTCTCATCATCTAAATTGATGGCGAACTGACGGAACCCGATCTATTTAATCTAGGTGTCTCGTCTTCCTGGAGGGCGATTTACTCAGCCTGTGCGTTTGGATGAATCGTGCAACTTAAATGGAGTTTTTTATGAGATTAATAGGTTTTCACGCTACTAGATCTGGACATAGGGCATCTTTGACAAGCGGTCTGAGAGTCGTGCCAGGGGCTTGGGATCATGCATCAGGCGGGGAGTTGGGAAATGGATTTTATGTAATACAATCCTTTAAAAAAACACCGGCTCTTTATACTTATGGATATGGGATTGCTTCTACTGTTGTTCCTCAGGAGGGAGTTGATATATGGGCTGTATATTGCAATCGAGAGTTGGCCGATATGGAGAGCTTTGCGGTTCCAGAAGCTCAGCAGTGGCAAAACATACCTGCGGACTATTGCAATAATTATGATTGGCTGTCGAATGCCAGTGAAAACCCAGCTGTGCAGATCAAATTCAACCCTAGGGCTTATCGTCATCTAAAGATTGAGTTGACTCAGGTGTTGACTCTTGAACAGGCTGAAGATTTAGTGTTTGGTCCGTGATCGGTTTTATATTTATATGCTGGTCTGTTTTGGGTATGGATTAGATTAGTCAATACGTGTTTCAGTGCGTGGATGTTTCTGGTCTCGTTTTTGTTCCGTTATCCCACGTTGGGGACTTTGACCGAGGCGCCGCGCCTGGCGAAGACCACGGCGACGGTTCGGGTCTCGCCGGGCTGGCGGCTGAATGCATTGTTCGTCGCGTCGTCCAGCCACGTGTGCCGGTGACCGACATTCTGGCCATGGCTCAGCAACCCAGAAATGTGCGGCGCCGCTCACATTTACGAAATATGGCGCCACTGTAACCGTGGGGGATTCGATCAGCGGGCCGCCCTGCGCCCAGTCCGTGCAGTGTGGGCCGCGATTTTGGGGTTAGTTGTTACTCTCGATTGCCTTAACCAAATAGGGTGCAACATATCGAGATCCATCGAAATTTAGATGGCTGTTATCGCTATAGAGCAAGCGTCCATCCTTCGCCAGATAGCAGCGATTTTCATCGCAAAGCTTGGTGGAAAGGTCGAGTATTTTAACTTGCGGGAAGTCATTGGTTGCCGCTTCTACAAGCGCTTTGTAATCTGCGAAAGGCTGGTTTTTGTCGAATTGCTCGCGCGGGAAGGAGCAGCGATCAGTGTTCTTTGTAAGCCTGAAAGGGCGTTCGGTACACGCTGAGGGCGCGTAGGGCAGGACTGGGTTATCCAGCAAAACAATGATTTTTTTGTTTGCTTGCGTCAGTGCCGAGAAAGTCCGCTTCATTCCTTCAGTGAGAGCTTTCTTATAGTCGCCATTGGAGGGATCTCTCATGTCAGTGGCATCTTGATAAGAGCAAATCGGAAGGTGAGCCAGAATAACGACTTTGATTTTCGGGTCGTCAATTATGTAGTCATATGCGCGGTTTATAAGCTTGTAGGCGCCTTTCCTGACTTTCTGAGCATTTTTGTCTTGCTGAGCAGTGGCGACATCAATATAGGGCGCCGCACAGCTGGCTGCAAATACCGCAACCCCTTCGCTTGGCTTCAGCAGCTCGCTAATACCCAGAAATAGGTGGCCAGCATGAGAGTCGCCAACAATGGCAACGGAGTTGTCTGCCTCTCTCTGGAAACGGCAGGCATTGTCCGTGATGCTAGTCCAATCCGGGAACCGTTTTTCACAGTTTGCCTGTGACAGAGCCATGGTTTGATAACTCTTTGTCAAGGCCATGGTTTGAGTCTCGTCAGCACTGCTTTTGCTGACAAGGCCCTTATAGCCAATGGCCCCCGCCACCAGCATGACTGAAACCAGTGCGACGACTTTGCCCAATCTGCGGTTGCTGCTGCGGAATGGGGGTTCAACAAACTTGTATGTGAGCCATGCAAGTCCGATTGCGAGCAGTACTGCAGCCAGTCGTATTTCTCGGCCAGGCTCGTCGCTCTGAACAATCCTTGCAAACGACAGCAGTGGCCAATGCCACAGGTACAGCGGGAAGCTGATCAGACCGATAAACACCGCTAGTTTATTCGACAGCAGGAAACGATTGACGCGTGCTTGCGGACCCGCAGCAATCAACAGGACAGCTCCGGTAACCGGTGCAAGTGCAAACCAGCCGGGAAACGCGTCAGATTTATGGACAAAAAACATTGCCCAAACAACCAGGGCGAAACCAAGTACACCAGCCAGATCATCAAGCAATGCACGAAGTGGCGTCCGCGCTGTTGCCCCGCCGCCTTGAAGAGCGAGCCATGCCAGGATACTCCCTGCAAGCAGTTCCCATGCGCGACTCGGTAGCAGGAAGAATGTTGCAACAGGATTGCTGGTGACATGGGTGATATTGATGGCAAAGGACACAAGTGCGATCACGATGGTCACAGCCAACATGTTTGCGCGCAGTTTCCATGCTCCCCACAGCACCAGTGGCCAAATCAGGTAGAACTGCTCTTCAATAGCCAGAGACCAGAGGTGTAACAGTGGTTTAAGTTCTGCGGCAGTGTCGAAATAACCACTTTCACTCCAGAATGCAAAGTTGGCGATGAACATGGCGCCGGCAGTCACATGTTTGCCAAGTTGTCGATACTCATCATCGAGCAGTACGAGTTTGCCTATTATCAAACAAGATGCCAGAACAACGATTAGCGCGGGGAATATTCGACGTATCCGGCGAGAGTAGAAGTCGCTGAAGCTGAATGTGTCTTTTGCGAGACTTTTAAGTAGTATCGTACCGATCAGAAAACCGGATATCACGAAGAATACATCGACACCAACAAACCCACCGGGAAGTAAAGACGGGAAAGCATGGTAGATGACAACACCCAGAACGGCCAGGGCGCGCAGCCCATCAATATCCGGACGGTATTGGATGTTCGGATTACTCATAATTTTCCTATTGGTTTCAAAGCAGCTTGCCGTGATGGGGGGGAGATTCTAAAGAGTCGCTGCATGAATATTCAACTCTCCCAGCGTTTGGCTCGCTGATGATCCTTTCGATGACTTGTCTCGTGGAGTGGACTTGCACGCTATTTTTCATGCGAGCCCCTTTTGCCTTGCAATAATCATTCACCCCATTTTCTACCGTTTGTTCACTTTAGAGACTTCCAGACTTCGGTCGAAGCGGTGCGCTTGGCATAAGCGCGAAGTCGTTCGCCGGCCGTCCCAAAGCTTCGGGCCTGTCAGCTCATAGAGTTTTGCGGTGTGGCCCGCAGCTGGGAGGGCTTGCACGGCGACACTCTGCGGTACTGGCACGATGAGTTTCCAATTGAGGCGTACACAAACTCACCATAGCATCGGCAGATCTGCACAGGGGTAAACGCATCCGCAAAAAGGGCCGGGCAGGCCGGCCCGTTGTGAGGGGATGTCTAGACGAAGGCCTGGCCGGTAAAGCCCCTTGGCAAACGCTGAAGACCTGCCATGGCCGTCAGGCGGTCGATCCATTCAGAACGCCAATTTGATTCGTGATGTGACGCCTTGGCATGACGCGCGGCCCGTCGTGCGGCATTGCGCTGGTCCTTGCGTGCGTCCTTATAGGCTTCAGTATTGCGGCAGCTGCGGCATTTGACGCGATTGAGCTCGGAGCTCGCGCTGAGATTGTTGCCCTTGTGACCACAGGCAGGATGCCCGTCGACTTTGAAATGAGTGACCATGAGACGTCTCCTTGGTGACGTGTAAAGGGTTTGACCTTTCACCACCAGGGACGTTCTTTGTAACTGGCCACATGCAAATCAGCGGATTACCGGAAACGTGGCAGCGGCCGATCGACTGGTTTTAGCGACGACAGGGTGCTGCGGATCAGGGGAGTGTCCTTTTCAATGTCGTTCAGACGGTCACGGATACGCAGGGCGGTCGGGTGCCCGCCTTGATGATCGACCCAGTCGGCGATCTCTTTGCAGGCCGCGGCGAGGCGCGCCTCCCGGGCCTCGAGCAAGGTAAGAAGCGTGGTGATGGACTCTCTTTCGGACATGGGACACCTCCGTTCGGTAAACCGCTCTGAGGCAGCAAAAAGCCCGCGAAGCGCGAGCTCTCTGCCGTTGGGGCGCTGCTCCTTCAGCTCGTTTGAGTATAGACCCGTAAATGACAGCTATCAGCCGCAAGACTCATCGACGGTTACTCGGGCGCTGGCGGCATTGAGCCGCAGGCATTCTTGCCGGGCGTCTTCCTCGAGATCGTAGCCGTCGCCGATGAAGCCGCCGGTGCGGGTGTCGCTGATGCGATACCAGCCAATGGCTTCGGCAGGCTCATGAAGACTTTCTCCGGCGCGGCGACCGTGAATGATGATCTTGTTGCAATGCTTCACGACGAATATGTCTTCCATGGCGTCACCGCAGCTGATGCGTGTCAGATCAACTATAGAAGCCCTGACCGATCATGCAAAAAATACACAGCTCAGTTTGTCGGCTGGAGCAACCAGCCTGAGGGGTGCCAGTGCAGGTTGTGCGTCGGGCGCAACGCTTGTCGGAATTTCTGGTCGTGTGAAACCACAACAATTGCTCCCGGAAATGTCTGCAAAGCCTGTTCAAAAGCTTCAACAGACGGCAGATCCAGATGATTGGTCGGCTCGTCGAGCAGCAACAGTTGTGCGGGCGTTTCCCTCCACAAGGCCAGCGCCAGTGCCGCTTTCAGTCGTTCGCCACCACTCAGTGAACCGCAAGGTTGCGTGGCGCGCCGGGCATCGAGCTGCAACTGAGCAAGGTAACTGCGCAGAGTGCCTTCACTCAGCGTCGAGCCTTGAGCTGTCAGCTGTTCAGTGATGGAGTGCTGCTCGTCCAGCAGATTCAGTTGCTGATCGAGAAATGCGCAAGGCACATGAGTCGTGCAATGTCCGGTGACAGCATGCAACTCCCCCGCGAGCATTTTCAGCAAGGTGGACTTGCCGCAGCCGTTTGGGCCACTGACAGCGATCCGCATCGGACCGCGCAACCAGAAGCTCAGTCTGCTTGTCGGCGCATCAGGCGGCAACCAGGGCAAACCTGCATCAATCACTGTACAGACCTGGCGCGCGGTCGGCACGCTGCTGCCCGGCAGGTTGACCAGCACACAATCCTCGGGGGTTACCTTGGCGTAGGCATCACGCACCTGAGCATTCAATTCGGATTTGCGTCGCTCATGTACAGAACGGACATGACCCATGATTTCGCGGGCGGCGCCCTTGATGGCGACGCGTTCGAAACTGGCGATGTTGGCCGTATCGGCATTGCGACTGGAGGTGGCCGCGTGTCGCTGTATGGTGTCGTGCTCGCGCCGCAACTTGATCTGTTCGCGATGGCGTTCGCTCCTGGCCTGATCGAGGCGAGCCTGCGCGGCCGCTTGATGAATTTTCTGCTGCTCTCGAAACGCCGAGTAGTTGCCACCAAACTCGTTCGCGCCTGCGGCGGTCAGCTCGACCGTGCGCTGCATGCAATCAAGCAATTGCCGATCATGACTGATGACGATCAACCCGCTTCGCCAACGTTCGAGCATGCCCAGTAGCCATTGCCGGCCGACAGCATCCAGATGGTTACTCGGCTCATCGAGAATCAACAGAGATGTGTGGTTTAAAAAGGCGCCAATCAGAGCAATGCGGGCCTGCTGACCACCACTCAGATTGCCGACCCGGTCGTCAAAGCCAGTCTTTGCCAGCCCTGCGTCATCCAGCAACCGTCGCAAACGTTCTGCGAAATCCCATTGTTCACCGACAATGTCGAAATCCTCGATTGAACCCTTGCCCTCGCTCAGACGATCAAGTGCCAGAAGAATGGCTGTGCTGCCTGTTGCGTCGGCGACTGTGAGGTTGGCTGGTACGACGGGGTTTTGTTCCATGTAGGCGGTTGTCACGGAGCAGACCACGCTACCGTTGGTTGGCTGTAAACGCCCGGCGATCAAGCGTCCCAGTACGCTTTTGCCGACGCCATTGCGCCCGACGATGGCGGTTGGTGTGTGGTCGAATTTCAGATTGATTTCATTGAAAATCGTCTCGCCATTGGCGAACTGGAAACCCAGTTGATTCAGGGAGACGAGGGCAGGCGTACGCGAGACGTGAGTCATCGGCACCTCCAAAAAATGTCGTGAACACTGACAAGCGCCTTGAAAGGCGTGTCGCGATTACATTTTTGAAGGCTTAGTTGTTCACTTCTGCGGTCATCCCGAGGAGGAGAAAGCCGCAAGCCTAGCCGAGACGTCTGCAGGGTTCAAGGTGCGGTTGCCATGTCGGCCATTCGCTCAAGAAACATTGCCAGGGCGACTTCCTCTGCGCGCAAGCCCTTGCGCACCCGAGGCCTTGGAAGTTCAGCCAGCGCGCCCAGCATGAACTGCTCGACCACAGCCGGGTGGATGTAGCACTTGCGACAGACCGCTGGCGTATTGCCCAGTTGCCGGGCGACGCCCTTGACCATCTCCAACACATGGCGTTTGGCCTCGCTTTCCGACTCCCATTGCAGCTCTCGCAATACCGCCAACGCCAGAGCACTGCCGGCCCAGGTGCGGTAGTCCTTGGCGGTGAAGTCTGCGCCGGTGAGGGTTTTCAGGTACGAGTTGACGTCTTGTGAACTGACGGTGTGCCGCTCGCCATTTTCATCCAGATACTGAAACAGATTTTGCCCCGGAATCTCCAGGCAGCGCTTGATGATTCGCGCCAGTCGCCGATCCTTCACGGTGATCTGATGCTCGATACCGCTCTTGCCCCGGAACTGGAACAGAATCGCGCTGCCATTGATCTCGACGTGCCGACTGCGCAATGTGGTGAGGCCGTATGACCGGTTATCCCGTGCGTATTGAGTGTTGCCGACACGGATCAGCGTGGCGTCAAGCAGTGTGATGACCGTGGCCATGACTTTGTCGCGGCTGAACCCCGGTGCTGCCAGCAGCGCTTCCAGTTGTTTGCGCAGCTTTGGCAACGCCATGCCGAACTCGCGCAGGCGCGAGTATTTGTCGGCATCGCGCACTTCACGCCAGCGTGGGTGATAGCGGTATTGTTTGCGCCCTCGAGCATCGCGGCCGGTGGCTTGCAGATGACCGTGAGGATCGGCGCAGATCCACACATCGGTATAGGCCGGCGGCACGGCCAGCGCATTGAGGCGTTTGACTTCGTCGGTATCGACGATTCGCTGTCCATGGGGGTCGAAGTAACAGAACTTGCCACGCAGCTTCTTGCGTGTGATTCCGGGTTGGGTGTCATCGACGTAATGCAGGTCCGAAGGCAACACTTCGGTCAGCGTGGCATCGGGCATGGCGGATTCCTTTGCGGCGGTCAACTGTTACAGCGATTGACCGCATGCCCTGCCAGTCGTGCGAACCGATTCAGGCCAGAACCGCGACTGCCTTGATCTGCGCCCACAATGCCTGGCCCGGATGCACGCCCAGTTGATCCCGCGAGTACCGTGTAATCCGCGCCAGCAGCGGCGTGCCACCGGCGTCAAGGCGAATCAGCACGTGCGCGGCATTGTCGGCAGGCATCTCGCTGACCACCCTGACCGGCAGTCGATTGAGAATGCTGCTGTGTTCGGTGTCGTGCAGCGTCAGGCTGATATCGCGGGCCTGTACTTTGCAGCGCAGTGCCTGGCCGACGTCCATCGGTGCGTGGGTCACGCGAATGCCCAGCAATGTGTCGGGCAATTGCAGGCAGAGCAACTGGTACTCGTGATCGTAGGAGATGACGTGCCCCTCAATGATCACTCCGGCGTCATCGCCCATCGCCAGTGGCAGGTCCAGTCGGGCGAGGGTTTCCCCGATCGGGCCACTGGCCAATGCTTTGCCGTCTTCGAGCAACACCAGATGATCGGCCAGACGCGCCACTTCATCCTGAGCGTGGCTGACGTAAAGAACCGGTATATCGAGCTCGTCGTGCAGGCGTTGCAGGTAAGGCAGGATTTCACGTTTGCGCTGACTGTCGAGGGCTGCCAGAGGTTCGTCCATCAACAGCAATTTCGGACTGGTCAGCAAGGCGCGGGCGATGCCGACTCGCTGACGTTCGCCGCCGGACAGGTGCTGCGGATGACGCTCCAGCAAATGGCCGATCCCCAGCAGTTCGGTGGCTTGCGCCATGTCGACCCGGCGCTGGGTTCTTGCGATGCGTTTGAGGCCGAATTGCAGATTGGCCAACACCGAAAGGTGCGCAAACAGGCTGGCTTCCTGAAAGACATAGCCGAGCGAACGCTTGTGGGGCGGGACGAAAATACCGTTATCGCTGTCCTGCCAGATTTCATCGTTGATTCTGATGAAGGCATGGGGAGCCCGTTCAAGTCCGGCAATACAGCGCAGGCAGGTGGTCTTGCCCGAACCGGACTGCCCGAACAGCGCGGTCACACCTCGCCCGGGCAGGCTTAGATCGACATCCAGGCCGAAGCCCGACCAAGCGAGTTTCAAGCGTGCTTCTATCATCGGTCAGCTCCAGCCTGAGCGCGACTTGCGGCTGGAATAGAGTGCCAGCAACACAAGGAACGAAAACACCAGCATGGCCCCGGCCAGCCAGTGTGCCTGCGAGTATTCCATGGCTTCGACGTGGTCGTAGATCTGTACCGAAACCACGCGGGTCTTGTCAGGAATATTGCCGCCGATCATCAGCACCACGCCGAACTCGCCCACGGTATGGGCGAAACCGAGGATTGCCGCGGTAACGAAACCCGGACGCGCGAGTGGCAGGATCACGCTGAAAAAAGTGTCCCAGGGATTGGCGCGCAAGGTGGCGGCCACTTCCAGTGGGCGAGTGCCGATGGCGGAAAAGGCGTTTTGCAACGGCTGCACCACAAAAGGCATGGAATAGAGCACCGAACCGATCACCAGCCCGGTGAAACTGAAGGTGAGCGTGCCAAGCCCCAGCCACTGGGTGAAATGGCCAAGAAAGCCATTCGGGCCCATTGCCAGCAACAGATAAAAACCGATGACGGTTGGCGGCAGCACCAAAGGCAAGGCGACGATGGCTCCGATGGGGCCGCGCAGCCAGGAACGGCTGCGCGACAACCACAGGGCAATCGGAGTGCCGATGACCAACAGGATCGCAGTGGTCAGAGACGCCAGTTTCAGGGTCAGCCAGATCGCCGCGAAATCGGCATTCGTCAGCGACATTTACAGCTGATAACCGTAGGACTTGATGACCGCAGCGGCTTTCGGGCTTTTGAGGTAATCAACCAGCGCCTTGGCAGCGGCGTTGTCCTTGCCTTTGTTCAGGATGACGGCGTCCTGCTTGATCGGGTCGTGCATGCTTGCCGGAACGATCCAGGCCGAGCCGCTGCTGACCTTGCCATCCTTGTAAATCTGCGAGAGGGCGACGAAGCCCAGTTCAGCGTTGCCAGTAGCAACGAACTGGTAGGCCTGGGTGATGTTCTGACCCTCGACGATCTTGGCTTTGGTCGCTTCAGTCAGTTTCAGCTTTTCCAGCACCTGAGTGGCAGCCAGGCCATAGGGCGCGGCTTTCGGGTTGGCAATGGACAGGTGCTGATACTCGTTTTTCTTCAGAACCTCGCCTTTTGCATCGACGTAACCTTCTTTAGCCGACCACAGCGCCAGGGTGCCAATGGCGTAGGTAAAGCGCGAGCCTTTGACGGTGTCGCCTTCTTTTTCCAGTTTTTCCGGGGTGGTGTCGTCAGCGGAGAGGAATACCTCGAATGGCGCGCCGTTCTTGATCTGGGTGTAGAACTGCCCGGTGGCACCATACGCGGCAACCAGTTTGTGCCCGGTGTCTTTTTCGAAATCGCCGGCGATTGCCTGGATCGGTGCAGTGAAGTTGGCCGCGACGGCGACCTGCACTTCTTCGGCCTGAACAGCGCCAACGGCGAATACCGCAAGCAGGGAGGCCAGGCAGGCAGGGGCAAAACGTGAGGCACGAATGGTCATGTAACAGCTCCGTTGTTGGCAGGTGCAGCGGGCAGTTGTTGTTAGAGGGGTAGAGTGCGCCGATACGAGGGTCTGGCCCGCTATATATCTGAATATATAGCGAAATGCCGCTAAACGGAAAGTACTGGTTTCACATCAGGTGAGGGCGCGCAGCCTCTCACCCGATTGCGCTGGTTATCGAGCCAGTTTCGCCAGCGCGCCTTCAGCCAGTTGCCGGGTCAGTTCGGCGCTGCTCAGTTCCTTGCCCAGCGTGAACGCCTGGCCCGCCCACAGGTTGCTGAAGTCGGCTTCATCCTTGGCGCGCAGAGGCATCAGGGCGCCGCCAGCCAAGGGAAATGCGGGTGCCTTGCCCGACATCGGCCCCAGTTCGCGCATCACCCGGTTCATGATCCCCCGTGCGGGACGCCCGGTGAACAGGTTGGTGACCGCCGTTTCGCTTTCTTTCGCTGTGCGCAACGCCTTGTGATGGGAAGCGCTGACTTTCGCCTCCGGAGTGAACAGGTAGGCCGTACCGACTTGCACCGCCGACGCGCCGAGCATGAAGGCGGCTGCAACCCCTCGTGCATCGGCGATCGCGCCGGCAGCGATCACCGGCACTTTGACCGCGTCGACGATTTGCGGAACGAGGGCAAAGGTTCCGACCTGGCTGCTCAGGTCATCGCTGAGAAACATGCCTCGATGCCCGCCGGCCTCATAGCCCATGGCGATGATTGCGTCGCAACCGTTCTGTTCCAGCCAGATGGCTTCGTCGACTGTAGTCGCCGACGACAGGATTTTTGCCCCGGTGGCCTTGACCCGATCCAGCAGGGATTTTTCCGGCAGGCCGAAGTGGAAACTCACCACTTCAGGACGAAACTCTTCCAGCACTTCGCAGGCTGCTGCATCAAAAGGCGCACGATTGGAAACCGGCGTGGGAGCGTCGAAATCGGCACCGAGTTCGCGGTAGTAAGGTTCCAGCAGATTCTTCCAGTCCCGTGCCCGCTGTTCATCGGGAGCCGGCGGCTGGTGGCAGAAGAAATTGACGTTGAAGGGTTTGTCAGTGCCCTGGCGGATGGTCTTCAACTCTTCGCGCAGTTGCTCGATGCTCAACATTGCCGCCGGCATCGACCCCAGGCCACCTGCGTTGCACACGGCGATGACCATCGAAGACTGGGTGGCACCGGCCATCGGGCCCTGGATGATCGGCAGTTCGATGCCAAGCAGGTCGAGAATGCGGGTATCTGGCCATTGGCTCATTGGAAAAGACTCCGAAAGACAAAACAGGGCTGGACGCTCGAGCCGGTTTTTTACCAGCAAAAGCGGGTCGAGGGCCAGCCGGGATTGTGGCTTCACGGTAATTCCGGTCAACGCCGACGCAATCCGCCACCTCCGCAGGAGTGGTTCATGAATCACCCGCCGGTTGCAGCGATTGGCGGAAAGTCGAGTGGGGCAAAATGTTGCGGTGTGCTATTTGAATGCCACAACCCCTGAACCCTTCCCCAGAGAGGCAGTCATGTTCAACGGCATTCTGATCGACAAAGACGACACCGGTTATCGCGCCAGCCTGCAGGAAATCGGCGAGCAGCAACTGCCCGAGGGCGATGTGACCGTGCGTGTGGCTTACAGCACGCTCAACTTCAAGGACGGACTGGCGATTACCGGCAGCAGTCCGGTGGTGCGCAAGTTCCCGATGGTGCCGGGGATCGATCTGGCCGGTACGGTAGACGTCAGCTCGCATCCGGACTACAAGGCTGGCGATCAAGTGTTGCTCAACGGCTGGGGCGTGGGAGAAAGCCACTGGGGCGGCCTGGCCCAGAAGGCGCGGCTCAACGGCGACTGGCTGATCCCGCTGCCCGAAGCGTTTTCCCCGGCACAAGCCATGGCCGTTGGCACGGCCGGTTACACCGCGATGCTGTGCATCATGGCGCTGGAACGTAACGGCGTGACGCCGGAGCAGGGTGAAGTACTGGTCACCGGCGCCAATGGCGGAGTCGGCAGCTTTGCCATCGCGTTGTTGCACACGCTGGGCTATCGGGTGGTGGCCTCCACGGGGCGGATCTCGGAGCATGCGTATCTTCAACAATTGGGCGCCAGCGAAATCATCGATCGCGCAACCTTGTCCGAACCTGGCAAACCATTGGCCAAGGAGCGCTGGGCGGCTGTCATCGATTCGGTCGGCAGCCATACCCTGGCCAACGCCTGCGCCAGTACCCGCGCCGAAGGTACGGTAGCGGCCTGTGGTCTGGCTCAGGGTATGGATTTCCCTGCGTCGGTAGCGCCGTTCATTCTGCGCGGGGTGACGCTGGCGGGAATCAACAGCGTGACTCAGCCGAAGGCGCGACGGATCGAGGCCTGGGAGCGTCTGGCCAAGGATCTGGACTTTTCCTTGCTGCCTCTGATCAGTCACGAGATCGGCCTCGGCGAAGTGATTGAAGCGGCTCCGAAATTGCTCGCCGGCCAGTTGCGCGGACGGGTTGTCGTGGACGTCAATCGCTGACGGGGGCCGGATCTGGAAGCACTTCGAAACCCATCCGCAGGTTTCGCGCCGCTGCGCCACCGACTTCGAGGCCCATCCGGGCCCCGAGTCGGTGGCCATCTATTCGTCAAGAGCGGGTTTCCCGGAACAACAACTCACGCTTGCGTTCCACGCCCCAGCGATAGCCCGAAAGGTTACCGTCGCTGCGGACCACGCGGTGGCAAGGGATTGCTACCGCGAGGCTGTTGGCGCCGCAAGCCTGGGCCACCGCCCGAACCGCTTTGGGTGAGCCGATGCGCTGGGCGATATCGGCGTAACTGGCGGTGCTGCCAACCGGTATTTCGCACAGCGCCTGCCAGACCCGCTCCTGAAACGCGGTGCCCCGCACATCCAGTGGCAGATCGAGGCCGATGGCCGGTGCTTCGATGAAACCGACGACATGGGCGATCAGTTGCTCGAACTCGGCATCAGCCCCGATCAGGTTTGCCCGGCGAAACTGATCCTGCAGGTCACAGACCAATTGATGCGGATCATCTCCCAGCAAAATCGCGCAGATTCCTCGCGCACTCTGGGCCACCAGAATGGCACCGAGCGAACACTGGCCCACCGCAAAACGAATGTCGTTGTTTTGCCCGGCAGCCCGGAAGTCGCCGGGTTTCATGCCCAGCAACTGGTCTGCTGCTTCATAGAAGCGGCTGTTGGAGTTGAAACCGGCGTCGTACAGCGCTTCGGTAACCGAGCTGCCATCCGCCAGGTGTTGCCGTACCCGACGAGACCGGTGCGCGGCAGCGTAGCCTTTGGGAGTCAGGCCGGTGGCGGCTTTGAAAACCCGATGGAAATGAAACGAACTCAGGCCAGCGGCTTGCGCGAGTTCATTGAGCGGCGGCAGGTTTTCGGCTGCTTCGATCTGGCGGCAGGCTGCCGCTACGGTCGCGGCATGTTGCGCGGCGATTTCGCTCTGATCCCTGCTCGCCCGTTTGCTGGGGCGATAACCCGCCGCTTCAGCTGCTTCGGCCGTGTCGAAGAACTCGACATTCTGCGGTTTCGGCAAGCGCGCCAGGCTGCTCGGGCGGCAATAGACGCCCGTGGTTTTGACGGCGTAGACAAATTGTCCATCCGCCCTTGGATCCCGTGCGACGACAGCGGCCCAGCGTGGATCGTCTTGAGTGCTCAAAGTGGTCGAAAGCGTTTTCATGATGGAGAGTCCGTTGACCTGTTGAATGTCAGGTTAACCAGTGCCGCCAACCGTAACACTCCGGCCCTTGCGGTCAAATTCCGCGAGGTTATCCCGCGGTGCGAAACGTCAGGTTGAAACGCTGTTCGCCCAGTTGCGGATGCCGACCGTGTCTGATCGGCAGGACGCCGTGGTAGCGCAGCCGGTCGACACCACCCCAGATCACCATGTCACCGTGCAGCAGCGAAATGCGCTGACTCCTGTCGCTGCGATTGAAGCCGCCGAACAGGAATGTCGCGGGCAAACCCAATGACAGGGAAACGATGGGCGCTGTGTAGGAGCTTTCGTCCTTGTCCTGATGCAAGGACATTTTTGCGCCGGGAATATAGCGGTTGATCAGGCAGGAATCCGGGACGAAACCGCAGAAGCCTGCCTGCAAGGCTGCTGTTTGCGCCAGTTCGCGAAACACGTCAGGCATCTGCGGCCAGGGCCGGTGGCTGATCGGATCTTCGGCCGAGTAGCGGTAACCGCCACGATCGGTGATCCAGCCAAGTGCGCCGCAACTGCTGGTGGCCACCGACATGCTGAATCCGCCAGGCGTCATCATGTGTCGCAACGGTGCGCGTTCGATGATCGACTCCAGAGCTGGCAGTAATCGTTCGGTACAGGACAGCGCGAAACCGCGCAGCACCCACGACTGCTCTCCAATCTGTTCAGAGCGGTGTGGCTGCTCGATGTCGGCGAAGAGGTCGAAATTGCTGTGCATGATGGTCAGATTGCGTCGTGAAAGATGATGCCCAGAGTATGCCGTTTTCCGCTGTGCAAGCGACTTACGCCGTGACGCATGGTGACGCGATAGTCGCCGCGCAGGCCTTTGACCGGGCGCTGGTTGACGGCAAAGATCACCGCATCGCCTTTCTTCAGGTCCATCACCAGTGGGCGAGACTGCATTCTTGGGCGCTGTTCGGTCAGGACGAATTCACCACCGCTGAAATCCTCGCCAGGTTCTGACAGAAGAATCGCCACTTGCAGCGGGAATACGTGTTCGCCGTACAAATCCTGATGCAGACAGTTGTAGTCCTGAGGGCCGTATTGCAGCAAGAGCGGGGTAGGCCGCAGTTGACCGGCGGCATGGCAGCGCGCAAGAAAATCGCTGTGCAGGGGCGCAAACCGTTCCGGTATTGCCATTCGTTCATGCCAGCGGTTGGCCAAGGGGACCAGGCGCGCGTAAAGCGCACTGCGCAGGTGCTCCACCAATGGCGGCAGCGGGTAGCGCAGATACTTGTATTCGCCGCGCCCGAAACCGTGGCGGGCCATGATCACCTGCGAGCGGAACGGTTCGCTTTGCGGGTAAAGCGCACTCAGGCGATCGCAGGTTTGCGGGCGTAACAAAGAACGGATGACGGTACAGCCGTCCTGATCCAGCTGTTGTTCCAGTGCGACCCAGTCGAGCGTATCGAGGGGAGAGTCGGGTGACATCGGCATACTGATTCCTTGGCTTGCGTCCAGGCGATCAGTCTAGGCAACCCGCGAGGCCGGAACACTCCGGCGCTTGCGGTCGAATTGTCATCCGCGTCTTACAACGCCTTGCTGACGCTGATGTCGCTGATCACGTCTTCGCTTTGGCCGTGCAGGGCGTCCAGCGCAGCCTTGGCTTCTTCCGGCGTGCCGTTCTCCAGCTGGGCGAATTCGAAGCGGCGCTCGCCGTTCAATTTGTACTTGATGACATATTTGGTCGTTTGGGCCACGGTCATGCTTACCTGATTGTATTGGTGGGGTCGATCAGCTGAGCTTCGAGCTGGAACGGCGGATGATCTTGATCGAGTGCGTCAGGGTCGGCTTGCGAGTCACGCTGATTGCGCGGCGGCTGACGGTGTCGATGGTGATGTTCCAGAAACCGGTGCTCGGCGCGGTGATACGGGCAGGAAATGTGTCGAACGCGCCGCCGTGATAGGTGTGACGACCGCCGTTCTTGAAGCTGCGGAAGTTGGCGTCGTTCATCAGACGGATGTTGCAGGTTTGCGAGCACTGGATGACGACAATGTCGTCTTCGTTGAGATGCTCGCGCTGGTGAATAAATTTCATGGTCGCCTCCAGAAGGGCTTTTTCTACAAAATCAAAACGATAGCAAGGTCAATTGGCGGCAGTTTATCAGTCCGGACAGGTTATTATCCGGCCGTCGAGCGCTGCTTTGACAATTAAAAACAGTTATTCGCGATTCCATGTGCGTTAAATGCAATGGGCCTCGGAGAAAAACGGCATTCAGGCTGTCCGAGGGTCTTTATAGGAGATTCTGTATGAAGTGGGGTGTGGTCATTGTGCCGTTCGCATTGGCGATGGGTGGTTGCGCAAGTGTTTCGCAGATCAATGAAACGCTGCCGACCATGAACGTCATTTCCGGCAAAAAACCCCACGAGTACGCACAGTGTCTGGCCGACAAGCTGGCCCAAAGCCGCGGGGCCCTGCAAATGGAGCCGCACAAGGACGGCGTCAGGGTGATCGTGCCGGGGAAATTGTCGTCCGGCCCGGCGGCGGTGTTTGACATCGAGGATCGCTCTGGCGGTAGCAGCATCAAGTTGCATGAGCGCATGTCCAATGTGCCGATACGTCCACGGGATGTACGCAATGCCGCCACGGCGTGCATTTCCGGCTGATAAACTGTCAGTCACCGGTATCGATGCCGTCCAGGTCACGCCTGGACGGCATTTTCATTTCAGGAGACGTACATGAAGCGAGAACAGGTGCGCGAGCGCCATAGAGAGGGGCTGATTGAAGCCACCCATGTGATCCAGAATCCGGCGAACCCGGGTGAATGGATCGTATTTTTCAAGAAGAGCGCCGGACGCAGTTATTTTCTGGTGGATGAAAACGACGAAGTCGAATCCTTCGACCGGCTCGACGATCTGATCGAGGTGGTACGCGGACTGGGTATCAAGTTCGCCGAGATTCACATGTAGGCCCTTACTTGCAGACCACCACGACACTGCGATTCTTGTAATTGCCGACGTCGACACCCAGCGTCTTGTCACTTTCTTTTGGCGCCGGCGTGCCGTCGGTTCCGACGATGCGGTAGCCAGTGCCGGCGCAGGAAGCATCGGCCTTTTCATAGCAGGCGGCCCAGGAATTGGCCTCACCGGAGCAGTCGATGCTCAGGCCTTGTTCACCATTGTTCAGATAAGTCGTTTCGGAAGTGGCGCAGCCGGCCAGGGCCAGAAGTGCAATCAGTGGCAGCATGCGGTGCAGGGTACGGGTGGTCATGGCGATGTCGTCTTCGGAAGGAGAGGGCTAGACGCTATGACAGCGCCGGTGTGAAAAGGTTATAGCGATTGGCCACGTCTTTGTGTGCGGGCCAAAAAAAGCCCTGCGCAGTGGCAGGGCCTGTTTGATCAGTCCTGATCCTTCCCGCGACGCTTCGGTGCAGGAGGTGTGTAATCAAGCACCGCGGCTACCTCAATTGCCATCGCTTCAGTGGGCAATGGGCCGGATACATCTTCGCCGTTGGCAGCGGTGATATGCCACTGGCCGTCTTTTGCCTTGGCGACGGTGTACCCGTTGATGATTTTTGCTGCGGACATCTAGCGGCCTCGTTGGCTGGTTCAAAGGCTTCATGATAACGGGAAACGGGCGAACGGGCGCGGGTCGATGCGGTGTTCCTGAATCTTTGGGCTACGCTCATTGCGCAGCTTCTGCGTGCGGATTGAACTATCCGCCAGAATATTTCTCTATGTTGACATCGGTTAGCCAGTGCGGGGCATTGTAAGGTGCACGCCGCCTGATTAGACTGCGCCGAAACTCGTACACACAGCCCTTTCAAGGACTTATATGATCAAGAAATGCTTGTTCCCAGCAGCCGGTTACGGTACTCGCTTCCTTCCAGCGACTAAGGCCATGCCCAAAGAAATGCTGCCGGTGGTAAACAAGCCACTGATCCAGTACGGCGTCGAAGAAGCTCTGGATGCTGGTCTGACTGAGATCTCCATCGTGACCGGCCGTGGCAAGCGTGCTCTGGAAGACCACTTCGACATCAGCTACGAGCTGGAAAACCAGATCAAAGGCACCGACAAGGAAAAATACCTGGTTGGTATCCGCAAACTGTTGGACGAGTGCTCGTTCTCCTACACCCGTCAGACTGAAATGAAAGGCCTGGGTCATGCGATCCTGACCGGTCGTCCGCTGATCGGCGATGAGCCGTTCGCCGTAGTGCTGGCGGACGACCTGTGCGTCAACCTCGAAGGCGACGGCGTGCTGACCCAGATGGTCAAGCTGTACAAGCAGTTCCGCTGCTCGATCATTGCCATTCAGGAAGTCGATCCGCAAGAAACCAGCAAGTACGGCGTAATCGCCGGCGAGATGATCCGCGACGACATCTACCGCGTACACAGCATGGTCGAGAAGCCAAAGCCGGAAGATGCTCCGTCGAACCTGGCGATCATCGGTCGTTATATCCTGACCCCGGACATCTTCGACCTGATCGAACAGACCGAGCCAGGCAAGGGTGGTGAAATCCAGATCACCGACGCCCTGATGAAACAAGCCCAGAACGGTTGCGTAATGGCCTACAAGTTCAAGGGCAAGCGTTTCGACTGCGGTGGTGCTGAAGGCTACATCGAGGCAACCAACTTCTGCTTCGAAAACTTCTACAAGACTGGCAAGGCCTACTGATAGCGCCTGATCTGTCTGAAGGTGCGTCACACGGTCTGAATCGTGTGACGCTAAAAACAAACGCCCCGACATGTTCGGGGCGTTTGCGTTTATGGATGCCGGAAAATTCAGTTTCGGAATTAGTTATTTAAGTTAAGTAAAAAATAATTGCCGCGCTTTTGTCGGTGGTTTGTAACTTTATATTTTTATTTGGTGTTTTGTCTGAAAAATATTCAACTGGCTAACTAGGTGGTTAGTCTTTGTGTTTTCTGGCTTTTGCTCATTTTTTTCTGGCTGAATGTGTGAAAGTATTTCAGGGATACAATATGAAACAAATGCTCTGTTGAACTGTAATGTAACGAAATTATAGAAATGTTTTGTTTTTAAAAGGTGATAATTCAATTTTCTTAAGCCGTAATATTTTGAGGTCAAAACATGGAGTTCGACGTCATTGTTGTAGGTGCAGGAGCTGTGGGTGGTTCAATCGCGTATGAATTGTCATCGCGAGGTTTGAATGTCTGTCGAGTAGGCGAAACCGATCGTGCGAATGCAGCGTCAAAGGCTGCTGGGGCAATGAACGGATGTTTTGGGGAGGTTACCAGCGGATTGCTGGCAAGCGACTTTGGTCGATTGAAGTTGGATATGGACCGGCAGGCTCAGCAATTATGGCCGAGTTGGGCAGAGCGTCTCGCCATATCCTCTCGCAATACAACCTCCCTTTTCACCGCAATGGGCACCCACGTTCTGCTCAATACGGCGGGCATGGACGAAGTCGATAGCGTCAACTACGACACCATCGAGAACACTTTGAGTGAGTACGGCGAACCTTACGAAGTCATTGATCCACGTAAAATGGAGTGGCTCAAGCCCAATCATCTCGTTCGTCCTCTGCGAGGGCTTTACATACCGAACGAACATTCAGTGAATTCCCATCTGTTGCTGGAGAAGCTTGATGCCGCATTTGTCGCTGAAGGGGGCACTCTGAAAAATGAGAATGCCAGGCGAGTATTGGCTGAGGGCGGTGTAGCTACAGGCGTGGAGTTAAGCGGTGGGGACGTGTTATGGGCCCGGAAAGTGATCGTCGCTGCGGGTGTTCACTCTCTGGATCTGTTGAGTGATTTCGACGGTGTGGTGAAGAAGATTCCACCGCTCTTCAGCGGGTATGGCGTGTCCATCCTGGTGAAAATGCCGGAGGGCGTCGAGTTGCCAAGCTCCGTCATTCGTACCCCGAACCGTGCGTTCGCCTGTGGGCTGCACTGCGTCCCTCGTGGTGATGGAATCTTATACCTTGGGGCGACCAATATTATCTCCGAGCAGCCGAAGACGCATGCGCTGATTTCGGATGTGCAGTTCTTGCTTGATTGCGCTGTCGATCAATTGAGTCTGGATCTGCATGGTGCTGAAGTAGTTTCCATTCAGGTTGGCAATAGGCCTATTCCAGCCGACGGTTTCCCATTGATTGGTGAGTGCGGAATAGAGGGCCTTTGGCTCGCAACTGGTACTTATCGGGATGGGCTACACCAGTCACCATTGTTGGCAGGCTATATAGCGGACTGTTTGACTGGCATGAAGAATACCGGTCTTGATCTCAGTCCGTTTACTCCAGTGCGTGCTCCGCTGGTCGGATTTGCTCGGGAAGATACTGTAAAGGAAACTGTGCAACAAATGTTTGCCACGGGCTATGAGTATCGTTGGGATATAAAACCTTATTGGTTTCCACTGCTGGATGAAGGTTTGTCGCGCAACTATCAACAATTGATAAATGACTTGCATCCTTCGTTTACTCCGCCACCAGAATTGGTAGCGTTCTCTTATCTATACGAATCAATCCTGAATAAACTCTCCCAATATTATCGGGAGTGGTCATGAGTCTTTCTGAGCGTGAGTGCCTCGCCATTAATCAGGCACGAACTCTGCTACAAGAGTCTGGCGTCTGGAGTCTGGAAGAAGACTTGAGTTGTCTAGTGGATCGCTTTATCGAACGTGCGGATAAAAGTCGGGCACTTGAAGAGTTCATGTTGGCTGTCCATGAGCGCTGCAACCGGATTCCGCTCGGACATATTGTCGGCACGGTGGACTTTGACGAGTTGTCGTTGGTCGTCGGAAGCGGGGTATTCATCCCGCGTCCTCACAGCAAAGTCATTCACAAATGGATCGAGAGCAGTGCTGCGCTGCAATCTGGCTCAAGGGTTCTGGACCTGTGTGCAGGAAGCGGTGCAATAGGTCTTGCGATTGCCCAGCGCAGACCTGATCTCGACGTCACTTGCGTAGAGTTTGATCCGATAGCCGTTCAGTATCTCAAACGCAATATCGGTCGCCTGTCCTGCAAGGGCGTACACGCAAGCCACTTACAGGCAGATGTTCGCGACGAGCAGGCGTTTGTGCAATTCGATCAGCATGTCGATCTGATTGTGGCTAACCCTCCCTACGTTCCGCAGGCTCAGGAGCTGCTGCCTGAATGGGGTGAGCATCACCCTCAAGCGTCTGTCTATTCCGGGGCCGATGGTCTTGAGCTGATTCGGCAGATTATTGCTCTTGCTAACCGGTTGCTAGTTCCCGACGGCTGGTTGGTGATGGAGCACGGCGAAGATCAGGCTGAAGCGGTGCGTGAATTGTTCAGGTGCGATCACTTGTCTGACGTACGAACAGTGATCGACAAGGACGAGTCCGATGCATCGGGTAGCTCGGTAATGACAATTGGCCGCAAGCCTCAGTGAATTTTGGGCAGGAGTTTTAGCAATGGATGTGCAAGTCAAGCAAGACTGGATGAGTATTCGCCGTGGTAACACTACCGCTGCTCTGACAACCGCTTATGAAGAAGGGCTGACAGGTTTTACCGTTGCGAGTCGTACTGGCAAGCAGATCACCCTGCAAGAAGGCGATGTGTACACCGAATTTGTGTCGTGTTCGTATCTGGGATTGGAAACCCATCCTGCACTTATCGAAGCCGCTCATCAGGCGCTCAATAGCTGCGGGCTGCATCTGTCTTCTTCTCGAAGTGCAATGCGCCCCCATTATCTGCCGCAACTCGAAGAGCTGCTCTGCCAGGTGTACAAAGGCGGCGCGGTTGCAGTCTTCACTTCCACCAGCAGTGTGCATCTCGGTGTTTTACCTCTGTTGGGCAGCGGTTCATTGGCTGGCTATCCCGTCAGAAAAAGAGTGCATTGGCTGATGGATAAAACCGCCCATGCTTCGATGCAGGTTCTGAGGGGAATTCTGGAGCAGTTCGGTTCTGTTTCCAGAGTTGAGTCGACTGACCCGGAGGCGTTGGCCGTTACGCTGAAAGAATGCTCGAACAGGGGCGAAACCCCAGTGCTTCTGATTGATGGCATTGGTTCGATGAGTGGTTTGGTGCCCATTGCCGAGCTTTCCCGGCAATTAGAGTCTGCGCAGGGGTACCTGTATGTAGACGATGCGCACGGTGTTTCGATTGTCGGTCGCCACGGCGCGGGGTACGCGTTTTCTGCGGTAGATCATTCAATGCCAGCAAATATTATTTTGGCCGGATCACTTTCCAAAGCCTTTGGCGGCGCTGGTGGTTTTGTTGTGGTGTCGGATCCGCAGGACGTCGAAATTATCCGGACTTCAGCAAACCCGTTGATCTTCGGTCACTCCATCATGGTGCCGATGCTCGCGGCGAACGTTGCTTCGGCGCAAATCCATCTCACGGAAGAAATTGACGTGCTGCAAAAGCGCCTGTGGGAAAACGTCAGTCTTTTAGATGCTGTCACCGGCAACCAGCTACTTAATGCGGGTATCAAGTCGCCAGTCAGGGGCGCCTTCTTCGAAACCGAGGAGGCTGGATTACTGGCTGCAAAAGCGCTGCGTGACCAAGGCATGCTGCTGTTCCCGGTGTTCTATCCAATCATCGCCAAAGGTAAGGCAATGCTGCGTTTTGCAGTGTCATCTGATCACCGTGAGCAAGAGATCAGGTTGCTTGGAGGTGCCTTGCAGGCGTTGTCGAGAAATGGGATCTGGACTCCCGCTATAAGCGAGCCAGCTTAACCCTGACCGTCAGATACCTTGCCGAAATTGGCTATTGGAGGTGCATAAATGCAACAACATGGACAGTTATCACAGACAGGAACGTCAAAAATTTTGCAGCCGCTGCGGGAAAGGCTCGACTCGATCAATTTGCAGGTGGTCGACCTGCTTTCGGAGCGCATGAAGCTGTGCATGGGCATTGCCGAACTTAAAGCCGCGCACGGCATAGCGATGATGCAGCCTGGGCGAATCTCCTTTGTGCTGGATATGATCAAGGAAAGATCACTGGCAACTGGACTCAGGCCGGAATATGCCGAATCGATCTTCAAGATCATCATTGCGGAGACGTGTACACAGGAAGACATGTTGATCAATCAGCGGTTGAACCGGGGCGTGTCCTCATGAAAATACTGCTGATTGATAACTTCGATTCCTTTACCCAGAACATCGCCCAATATCTTTTCGAGGTAACAGGGGGTTGCGCAGACATCGTCAAGAACAGTGTTTCCTACAGCGAGCTCGGAATCGAAAAGTACGACGCAGTGGTGCTGTCACCCGGTCCAGGACATCCCGCCGAACAGGATGATTTCGGTGTTTGCGGTAGCGTCATTTTGCATTCTCCTGTGCCGATGCTCGGCATCTGCCTGGGGCATCAGGGAATCGCGCAATTTCTTGGTGGGGCTGTCGGGCATGCTCCAAGCCCTGTGCATGGCTATCGCAGCCGTATTACGCACTCAGGCAAAGGGCTTTTTCGGGACTTGCCCGAGCAGTTTGATGTGGTCCGGTATCACTCGTTGATGTGTACGAGTCTGCCAGCAGAGCTTCACTGCACAGCCTGGTCCTCTGAGGGCGTGGTGATGGCAATCGAGCACGTTTCCCGGCCGATATGGGGGGTTCAATTCCATCCGGAGTCCATTGACTCGGAATATGGGCATGCGCTTCTGAGCAACTTCATACGTATGGCGCTTGAGCACAATGTCAATGTGAGAAGCCGACTGGAGTCTGATACAGAGAGTGCATCGTCAAAGAGCGCCTATGTCGCTGTGGGAGGCGAGCTGAATATGCAGCTCGCCTACCGAGAACTACCCGAAGGCCTAGATCCCCAAGCGGTATTTTCGTCCTTTTATGCAGATGACCGCTTCGCGTTTTGGCTGGATAGCGAGAAATCGGAAAGACCGAACGCCCGTTACTCGATCATGGGAAGTGGGGAGGGACAGGGTGCCATAAGGCTTGACTACGATGTCACTGTTCAATGCCTGACGCTCGAAGGGCCCAAGGGCAGAAAAAGTATCAAGGGCGACTTTTTTACGCTTGTTGCGCAGATATTCGAAGCCGTTCAGATCGCCACCCCACAGTACTTGCCATTCGGATTCAAAGGCGGTTTTGTCGGTTACCTGGGGTATGAACTGAAAGCATTGACCGGCGGGGAAAAGACCTATCGGTCGGGGCATCCGGATGCGGCATTCATGTTTGCGCCGCACTTTCTGGTTTTCGATCATCAGGAAAGCAAAGCTTATCAGTGCATGATCACCGCCACGGGAGAGAAGGGCGTTTGGCCGACGCTGCCTGACGTCGTGGAGCCTGAAGAAAGTCCAACCCTTCATGGCAAGGCTTTTACTCCAGGAGCTGTAGATGAACTAAAGCTATCGCTTGACGATGGCGCGGATGATTACATCGCCAAGATCAATCAGTCGCTGCAGTACATCATTGATGGCGAGTCTTATGAGATCTGTCTTACCAATCGGGCAAAAATGAAGTATGACGGCGCTCCATTTAACGCCTACAAGCGAATGCGTCAGGCCAGCCCTGTACCTTATGGAGCCTATCTTTCGTTTGCGCAGTTCTCGGTACTTAGTGCATCGCCGGAGACATTCCTCCGGATCGACGACAGCGGGATGGTCGAATCCCGGCCTATCAAAGGCACCAGACCGCGCAGCAAGCAGCTTTCGGAAGACCGGATGCTGCGTGATGAGCTCCGGGTTTCAACAAAAGATAGAGCCGAAAATTTGATGATTGTTGATCTGGTGCGCCATGACTTAAATCAGGTTTGCCGACCGGGGAGCGTACATGTTCCCGAGATTTTCTCGGTCGAGAGTTTCTCATCGGTGCATCAACTGGTTTCCACCGTTCGCGGGCACCTTCGCTCAGAAGTGGCAACGCTTGAGGCCATTCGAGCCTGTTTTCCGGGTGGTTCCATGACGGGGGCACCCAAGAAACGCACGATGGAAATTATTGACGTGTTGGAATCCTCGGCGCGAGGGATCTATTCTGGCGCCTTGGGCTGGTTATCTTTCAGCGGAGCGGCGGAACTGAGTATCGTCATACGCACGGCTGTTCTGCAGGACGGTGAGGCGACATTTGGCATCGGTGGCGCAATCGTGGCGCACTCTGATCCAAAGCAGGAACTTGAAGAGACTTTAGTCAAGGCAAGCGTACCTTATTACAGTTTTGTCGCAGGGAGCGAAGCATGATGGGCGACACGGTAGTCGTATTGGGTGGCGCGGGGCTGGTGGGATCCCTTATCGCCCGTATTCTTATGCAATACGGATGCAATGTCCGCGTGGTGGATCGCAGGGCTCCAGAACAGCCATGTGGTTTTCATGAGGTCGATGTCACCAGTCCGTTCAGTACTACCGGGCACATTTTTCAAGGGGCGAAGGCGGTTGTTTTTGCCCTGCCGGAAAGCGTCGCGATTCGGGCAATCCCTTGGGTTCTAGGGGCTGTGTCGGAAGAGGTGGTCTTTATTCCCACCTGCTCTGTTCAAGAACCGTTTTACCGAGCATTGAAGAGTGCTTCACCCACACAGCCCTTTGTCGGGATCAACCCGATGTTCTCGCCCAAGCTTTCTGTTCAGGGGCGAACCGTTGCCGTTTGCCTGGACGATGAGGAGTCGCCTACAACCTTCATCGAGCAGTTTCTGCTTGGTGCAGGAATGAAGATCAAGCGAATGGCGCCCGTTGCTCATGACGAGCTGATGGCGCTTTGTCAGGCGCTCCCTCATGCCGCGATTCTTGGCTTTGGCCTGGCGTTGTCCAAGTGCTCGCTGGACCTTGAAAGCGCACTTGAAGTGATGCCACCGCCAATGCGCACCATGATGGCGTTGCTGTCTCGCGTTCTGGTGAATCCGCCCGAAGTCTATTGGGACATTCAGCTGGAGAACGACCACGCCATCAAGCAGCGCGAGGCGTTGGCAGAGGGAATGAGGCGCTTGACCGAGAGTGTCCGCAGACAGGATTACGACGGGTTTAGCAACGATCTGCAAGGTGTTTCAAGTGCATTAGGCGGCCGTTTGAATTCGGGGGCGGTCGATTGTCAGCACGTATTTTCACTATTGAATTGATCCATATACGCCAGGGAAGTGCGTAGGAAAACGTTTCACGGGGCCATCAAAAATGCCCCGTGAAATTATCTTTGTCTAAGGAGCTTTATCCATGGCATTAACAAATGAGCCTACCCGCAGCAATATATCTAGACGCTGGCTTGGCCTCTGCGTGTTGATGTTGCCAGTGCTGCTGGTGACCGTTGATAACACCGTATTGGGTTTCGCGTTACCCAAAATCGCCGAAGCCTTGCGTCCAACTGCCAGCCAGCAGCTGTGGATGATCGATGCCTATTCGTTGGTTCTCGCAGGACTGCTGGTTTCGATGGGTAGCCTGGGTGATAGGGTGGGGCACCGCAAGTTGCTGCTTATCGGCTCGTTCGGGTTTGTGGTGGTCTCGGTGCTGACCGCATATTCCGCAACATCGATGCAGCTGATTATCGGGCGGGCTTGCATGGGGATTTTCGGTGCGATGTTGATGCCCTCCACGCTGGCATTGATACGTTCAGTGTTTGAGGATCGAGAAGAGCGCAGAGTGGCAGTAGCGATCTGGGCAACGACGCTGACTGTCGGCTCGGCACTAGGGCCTTTGGTGGGAGGGGTGTTGCTGCAGTTCTTTGATTGGGGCGCGATTTTTCTGTTGGCGGTTCCCGTCCTGATTCCATTGTTAGTACTGGGGCCGCTGTTGCTCCCTGAATCAGAGCGTGATGCGTCGGGTCCGCTGGACCCGATCAGCATCCTTCAGTCGATGGTCGCACTGGGTTGTATCGTTTACAGCATCAAGCATGGCGCCAGTGAGGGCATTGACGGTGTTGTGTTTGGCACCTTTCTGGTAGGTGCACTGGCAGGCTGGATATTCGTACGTCGCCAGTTGCGTCTTCCTGTACCCCTGATGGACATGACCCTGTTCAGCAATGGCGCCTTCAGCGGATCAGTTCTTATCAATTTGATGAGTCTTGCGTTTCTTGTCGGCTTCGTTTTCTTCACGACTCAGTTTTTGCAGATTGTTCTGCAAATGGCGCCCTTGAGTGCGAGCCTTGCATTGGTGCCGGGGCAAATCATGGCGATTATGGTTGGAGTGGCAGTCGTCCCAGTCGCGCAGCGCATGCCGGTGCATGTACTGATACCGATTCTGGTGGCTTTCACCGGTGCGGCCTTTTTACTGGTGGCCAGCATGGGCAGCAGTCTTGCGGTATTGGTAGTGGCGTTCGCGTTGCTCAACATCGGAGTGGGGGCGATCGCTACGGTTTCCAATGATGTGATTTTGTCGGCAGCGCCCCCGGCGAAGGCAGGGGCGGCATCCGCCATCAGTGAAACAGCCTATGAAGTTGGCGTGGTGCTGGGTACTACTCTGATTGGCGGCCTGGTGACGGCTCACTACCGAGCAGACCTGCAGCTTCCAGCGTTTTTGAGCGATGTTCAGACGATGCTGGCAAGTGAAACGCTGGCTGGCGCTCATCATGTGGCGACGGGGTTGCCGGGGGATCAAGCGCAACAGTTGATGCAGCAGGCGGGAAGTGCATTTGCGGGCGGAATTGCATTGGCATCGTGGCTCGCTTTCGGCCTGGCGCTCGTAGCGATTCTGATCGCGTGGCGTACGTTACGGCTGCCAAAAATTCAACCGGCAGAAAGTCATTAATCAAATGCTAACGGTAGAACCTCCCGGTATTGCCCGTCCCTGTGCAGTAGAGACTTGCTCAATAAGCGTCTGCGGGTATGCTGATCGCCTGCCGAGGAGATAGAAATGGCCTACGATTTTGACCTTTATGTGATTGGTGCCGGTTCCGGCGGTGTGCGGGCTGCGCGTTTTGCTGCCGGGTTCGGTGCGAAAGTGGCGGTGGCCGAGAGCCGTTATCTGGGCGGTACCTGCGTCAACGTCGGTTGCGTACCGAAAAAACTGTTGGTGTACGGCGCCCATTTTGCCGAAGACTTCGAACAGTCCTCGGGTTTTGGCTGGAATCTGGGCGAGGCGGATTTCGATTGGGCCACGCTGATTGCCAACAAGGATCGCGAGATCAATCGCCTGAACGGCATTTATCGCAATCTGCTGGTCAACAGCGGCGTGACCCTGCATGAGGCTCACGCGAAAATCGTTGGTCCGCACGTAGTCGAGGTCAATGGCGAGCGATACACCGCGAAGAATATTCTGATCGCCACCGGTGGCTGGCCGCAGATCCCCGAGATTCCGGGGCATGAGCATGCGATCAGCTCGAACCAGGCGTTCTTCCTCAAAGAGCTGCCCAAGCGTGTACTGGTCGTCGGTGGCGGTTACATCGCCGTCGAATTTGCCGGAATCTTCCATGGTCTGGGCGCCAACACGACGTTGCTGTATCGCGGCGATCTGTTCCTGCGCGGTTTTGACGGTTCGGTACGTAACCATCTCAAGGAAGAGCTGACCAAGCGCGGCATGGATCTGCAGTTCAATGCCGATATCGAGCGGATCGACAAGCTGGCGGATGGCAGCCTGAAAGCGACCCTCAGGGATGGTCGCGTGCTGGAGGCCGATTGCGTGTTCTACGCCACCGGCCGACGTCCGATGCTGGACAACCTGGGGCTGGAAAACACGGATGTGCAGCTCGACGACAAAGGCTTCATCAAGGTCGATGAACAATATCAGACCACTGAGCCATCAATTCTGGCGTTGGGCGATGTCATCGGTCGTGTGCAGTTGACGCCGGTGGCGCTGGCTGAAGGCATGGCGGTGGCGCGGCGTCTGTTCAAGCCTGAGCAATACCGCCCGGTGGACTACAAGATGATCCCGACGGCAGTGTTCAGTCTGCCGAATATCGGCACCGTCGGCCTGACCGAAGAAGAGGCCCGGGAAGCGGGTCACGACGTGGTGATCTACGAAAGCCGTTTCCGCCCGATGAAGCTGACCCTGACGGACTGCCAGGAGCGCACACTGATGAAGCTGGTGGTCGATGGCAAATCTGACAAGGTGCTGGGCTGTCACATGGTTGGTCCGGATGCCGGCGAGATCGTGCAGGGGCTGGCAATTGCGTTGAAGGCTGGCGCCACCAAGCGTGACTTCGACGACACCATCGGGGTGCACCCGACGGCGGCCGAAGAGTTTGTCACGATGCGTACGCCGGTCGGCGTTTAAGTCTTTTTCGGTTCTGCTGCGTCTGGCGCTGCCGCAATGGTGGTAGCCAGGCGCAGGCTGTCTTGCACCTTGGTCAATTCCTTTTCCAATGACTGATTGAGCTGCGACTGCTCGTCGACGCTCTGCTTGAGCGTCTGGCTCTCCAGCAGCGCCACGCGCAGGCGTTCCTGGAGGAGGGTGCGCTCGCTGTCGACACGCGTCGCTTGCTCCAGCAATTGATCCTGACGCTGATTGCTGTGCTTGAGCTGATCCTGCATCAGGCTCAGTTCGCGCACGGTGCCGCGATTCTCGGTCAGCAGGCGTTCGTTGTCGCGGTGCAGCTGGGTGATCTCGTCCTGGCGTACCAGCGCGCTTTGTTGCGCCTGGCGCAACTCCATCTGCAACTGCTGAACCTGAGTTTCGTGACGGCTTTGCTCCTGCTCGCGCTGTTCCTTGATGGCGTTGCGGTAGTGCTCAAGCGCATCACGGGCGTGCAGGTGTTTTTCTTCCAGCGAGCGGATCTGCTCGTCCTTGTCCTGCAAGCGCAATTCAAAATCGGCCAGCGCCTGATTCAGTCCGGCGTTGCGGGTCTGTTCGGTCTGCAGCATCGAGCGGATATCGCTCAGCGCTTCGGATTCCTTGGCCAGCGCGGCAGCCTGGATGTCGTGCTTCTTCTCCAGTTGCGCATGGTCCTGACGAAGCTGATTCAGCTCGTCCTCCAGTGCCTGACGCTGTTGCTCGTACTGCTCGCGAGCCTGGTCAATCGGCTCCTGTGCCTGTTCTTTCAGGCGTTGCGCCAGGCGCGTGACGAGGGCGAGGAGTTCGTCATCGACAGGTTCTGCCGACGGATCGGCCGGTTCGCTGCCGTCATCCAGTTCCTTCAGATAACGATGAATCGTGGTTTTGGAACCCGTATTGCCCAGCTCGATGCGTACTGCGTCGATGCTGGGGTGTTCGCCACGGGCGAGGATCGCTGCGCGCGCGATCTGGACTACTGCTTTGTTAACGCCGCCACGGGCCATATGTGCTCCTACGATTACGTACTGTGGTACATGCCACCAAAGTACGCAGTGTACCATGCCGAAAATAAAGTTAAATGTTTCAAGATAAACGGGCGGGATATACTGGTATTACCCCGTGTGAAGCGCCAGAATCCGCTTTTCAATCTTCAAATCAGTACATCTGCGAGAAATCAGCCCATGAGCGATATCGATCGCTATCTGCAAGCCGCCACCCGTGACAACACCCGCCGCAGCTATCGTGCGGCCGTCGAGCACTTTGAAACGGTATGGGGCGGGTTTCTGCCCGCGACGGCTGACAGCGTCGCGCGCTACCTGGTGGCTCACGCGGGCGTGCTGTCGGTCAATACGCTGAAGCTGCGTTTGTCGGCACTCGCGCAGTGGCATAACAGTCAGGGGTTCGCTGATCCCACCAAGTCGCCGGTGGTGCGCAAAGTGTTCAAGGGCATCCGCGCGCTGCATCCCGCGCGGGAAAAACAGGCCGAGCCGTTACAGCTGCAGGATCTTGAGCAGACCGTTGCCTGGCTAGAGCATGAAATGAAAGAGGCCCGAGAAAATCAGGACCGGCCGTTGCTACTCAGAGCCTGTCGAGATCGAGCGTTGATTCTTCTGGGCTTCTGGCGCGGCTTTCGCAGTGATGAGTTGTGCCGGGTGCAAATCGAGCATGTCCAGGCCCACGCCGGTAGCGGCATCACCCTGTACTTGCCGCGCAGCAAGGGCGATCGGGAGAATCTCGGTCAGACCTATCAGGCGCCTGCATTGCTGAAGCTGTGCCCGGTGCAGGCCTACATCGACTGGATCACCGAAGCAGCATTGGTGCGGGGCCCGGTGTTTCGCGCCGTTGACCGCTGGGGCAATCTGAGCGAGGAGGGCTTGCACGCCAATAGTGTAATTCCGTTGTTGCGTCAGGCCCTGGAGCGCGCCGGGATCTCTGCCGAACGCTATAGCAGCCACTCACTGCGGCGCGGCTTTGCAACGTGGGCACATCAAAGTGGCTGGGACCTCAAATCGCTGATGAGTTACGTCGGCTGGAAGGATATGAAGTCCGCCATGCGCTATGTTGAAGCGAGCCCTTTTCACGGGATGGCCCGGGTTACGGATAAGCCGCTGTCGCCATAGATATCGTTTTCTTCTATTAATAACCTCAGCTAATAGCGAAAACAAATCAGCAGCATCAGGTTTGCCAATGAGCCATCCGTCGAGTGAGTGGGTAGGATTCACCCATCGAATTCACAACCCTGACGGAGAGTCATCAATGCCTATCATCAACAGCCAAGTAAAACCGTTCAAAGCTACCGCGTTCAAAAACGGCGACTTCGTACAAGTCTCGGACGCTGACCTGAAAGGCAAATGGTCCGTAGTGTTCTTCTACCCGGCCGACTTCACCTTCGTTTGCCCAACCGAGCTGGAAGACCTGGCTGACAACTACGCTGCCTTCCAGAAACTGGGCGTAGAGATCTACAGCGTTTCGACCGACACCCACTTTGCCCATGCTGCCTGGCACAACACTTCGCCAGCCATCGGCAAAATCCAGTACACCATGATCGGCGACCCGACTCAGGTGATCTCCCGCAACTTCGACGTGCTGATCGAAGAAGCTGGTCTGGCGGATCGTGGCACCTTCGTGATCAACCCTGAAGGCCAGATCAAAATCGTTGAACTGAACGATGGCGGCGTTGGCCGTGACGCCTCCGAGCTGCTGCGCAAGATCAAGGCTGCTCAGTACGTTGCTGCTCACCCAGGCGAAGTTTGCCCGGCCAAGTGGAAAGAAGGCGAGGCCACTCTGGCTCCGTCCCTGGACCTGGTCGGCAAGATCTAAGTCTGTGACACGCAATGCAGGGCGGAACTCCGCACCTACCTAAGTAAGCTGCACCGCCCAATAGAAAAGCCCGGGCGAGATTCGCTCGGGCTTTTTTTCGCCTCAAATAAAGTCAGGAGATCGCCCGTATGTTGGACGCCAATCTTAAAGCCCAGTTGAAATCGTACCTGGAACGGGTCACCCAGCCGATCGAGATCGTTGCTTCACTCGACGACGGTGCGAAATCCCGTGAAATGCTCGACCTGCTGAAAGACGTTGCCAGTCTTTCGCACCAGATTACTTTGATCGACAGCGGCGACGATGCACGCAAGCCGTCGTTCTCGATCAACCGCCCCGGTGCCGACATCAGCCTGCGTTTCGCCGGCATCCCGATGGGCCATGAATTCACTTCGCTGGTGCTGGCCCTGCTGCAAGTCGGCGGCCACCCTTCGAAGGCCAGTGTCGAAGTGATCGAACAGATCCGCTCGCTCAAGGGCGAGTTCAACTTCGAGACTTACTTCTCGCTGTCCTGCCAGAACTGCCCGGACGTGGTTCAGGCGCTGAACCTGATGGCCGTGCTGAACCCGAACATCCGCCACGTCGCCATCGACGGCGCGCTGTTCCAGGACGAAGTCAACGATCGCAAGATCATGGCCGTGCCAAGCATTTACCTGAATGGCGAAAACTTCGGCCAGGGCCGCATGGGTCTGGAAGAAATCCTCGCCAAACTCGATACCGGCGCCATCGAGCGTCAGGCCGAGAAAATCAGCGCCAAGCAAGCTTTTGATGTGCTGGTGGTCGGCGGTGGCCCGGCCGGTGCGTCGGCAGCGATCTATGCCGCACGTAAAGGCATTCGCACCGGTGTTGCAGCCGAGCGCTTTGGCGGTCAGGTGCTGGACACCATGGCCATCGAGAACTTCATTTCCGTGCAGGAAACCGAAGGCCCGAAACTGGCGACCGCGCTGGAAGAGCACGTCAAGCAGTACGACGTCGACATCATGAATCTGCAGCGCGCCGACAAGCTGATCCCGGGCAAGCATGGCGAGCTGCATGAAGTCCACTTCGCCAGCGGCGCGACCCTCAAGGCCAAGAGCGTGATTCTGGCGACCGGTGCGCGGTGGCGTGAAATGAACGTGCCGGGCGAGCAGGAATACCGCAACAAAGGCGTGGCGTACTGCCCGCACTGCGACGGTCCGCTGTTCAAAGGCAAGCGTGTGGCGGTGATTGGCGGCGGTAACTCCGGCGTCGAAGCGGCCATCGATCTGGCTGGCATCGTGTCCCACGTCACCTTGCTCGAGTTCGATGTACAACTGCGTGCCGACGCTGTGTTGCAACGCAAGCTGCACAGCCTGACGAACGTCACCGTGATCACCAGTGCGTTGACCACTGAAGTCGCTGGCGATGGCCAGAAGGTCAACGGTCTGCGCTACAAGGATCGCAATACTGACGAACTGCGCTCGGTCGAGCTGGAAGGGATCTTCGTGCAGATCGGTTTGCTGCCCAATACCGACTGGCTCAAAGGCACCATCGAGCTGTCGCCGCGCGGCGAGATCATCGTCGACAACCGCGGTGAAACCTCGATCCCCGGCATCTTTGCCGCCGGTGACGTGACCACCGTGCCGTACAAGCAGATCGTGATTGCGGTGGGCGAGGGCGCCAAGGCTTCCCTCAGCGCTTTCGATCACTTGATCCGGACTTCGGCCCCGGCATAAATCCCGGGCCTGAAAAAAGAAAAACCCCATCAGCGATGATGGGGTTTTTTCGTTGCGCGGTGCTTTCTACCCAGGATCAGCTTTACAGCGGCGCTGGCTGGATTATCTCGACCCAGTAACCATCCGGATCCTTGATGAACGCCAGGCTTTTCATGCGGCCATCGGTCAGACGCTTCTGGAAGTCGCAGCCCAGTTCTTCAAAGCGTGCACAAGCCGCGACGATGTCCGGGACCGAAATGCAGATGTGGCCGAAACCGCGCGGGTCAGTGTTGCCATTGTGGTAGGCGAAATCGGCATCGCTTTCGGTGCCGTGGTTGTGGGTCAGTTCCAGGATGCCGGGGATCGACTTCATCCACTCGGTACGCGCAGCGGCATCGGCCGGGATCTGCGACTTGTCGACCAATGCGAGGAAGTACAGGCTGAATTCCGCTTCCGGGAAATCACGCTTCTCTACCAGCGAGAAGCCCAGTACACGGGTGTAGAAGTCCAGCGACTTGGTAATGTCCTTGACGCGCAGCATGGTGTGGTTGAACACAAAGTTGCGGGTTGCGCTGTCCGGGGTGGCGGTCACGCCAGGGAAGGTGTTCAGTTCTTGCAGGCTCATGAGCCCTCCGTAACAAATTGGGGCGAGTGAATGGGCGCAATGATACGCATGCGTTGCGGCATCGCCAAACCGAAAGCGCGGGCTTGCCCTGCGAGCGGGCGAGCCTCAGACTTTATGGTTCAATCTGCGAGTGCCTCTGGTAATGATCCGACCGTTCAAATCGCTGTTCGTTTTCTTCGGCTTGTCCCTCGTTGCCATTGCAGCCCTGGCGGACGCTCCGAGCATTACCTGGCCGTCCGGCTGGCAAGTTGAAGCGTTGCCCGACACAACGCCGGAAGTTACCCGTCAGCGGGCGGCGAAGACCGACGCCGATGGTAATCAGGTGATGGTGATGGAGTTGACGATGACGCGTGTGGAGACAGGTCATCAGGTCAATCTGCAAGGCGTGTTGCTGGAGATGCGCAAGTCGGTGCAGAAGGACTTTTTCCAAGGGGGCTATCAGAGTGTCTGCAACAAGGTTCATCCCAGTACGCTGGGTTCATTGGCAGCGCTTGAAACCACTTGTACTGTCACCGAGAACGGACGTCATGTGTTGTCGCAAACACTGGTCGCCGCAGTAGAGGCGGACAAGGCGTATGTACTTTCGTATGCCGGGCAAGCCGACGTTTACAAGGCCAGCGCGGATGAAATTGCGAGCGCAAGAAACAGCCTGAAATTTTAATCGGCTGTTCGCTGGCCAACGGGTTTCCAGATACCGAAAGTAATTAAATACAAAGTTGTTCGCCTGGCAGGTGCGCAACATCCGGAAGCATAGTTTCAGCGTGCGACGGAGATTTTGCTCCCAACTTTTTCAACAAGAAAATGTTGCATTTGTTAAATATTGTCCAAAAAAAAGCCCTGCATTTGCAGGGCTTTTATGTTTGCCAGGGATTAACCGCGCAACCAGGAATCAACGGTGGCTGCACCGTATTGTTCCTTCCAGGCCTTCAGGCCGCGATGGTTGCCACCCTTGGTCTCGATCAGCTCGCCGGTGTGCGGGTTCTGATAGACCTTGACCACGCGAGCGCGGCGGGTTTTAGGTGCCGAGGCCTGTTGCAGGCCGGATTTTGCCGGATTCGGATCGAGGATGGCGATGATGTCTTTCAGGCCTTTGCCGTAGGTTTTCATCAGCCCCTGGAGCTTTTCTTCGAATTCGATTTCTTTCTTGAGCCCGGCATCGTTCTTCAGCGATTCCAGCTGCTTGAGCTGTTCCTGAAGGGCCTTTTCAGCTGCACGAAATTCAGCGAGTCTGGACAATATCTTTACTCCAATAGTGTGTTTGGCTGATACCAACCGCAAACAAAGCTATAAGCCAAGAGCCTTGAAGCGACTCGGTGATAGTGGCTCACCTGCCAGTCTTGCAACAGGTAAGAAAAATTGTAGTAGTTAATGCGACGAGAGTAAATCCTGACTTTTTCTTTATGTAAAAAACGGCGATGTCTTGAATCAATTTCGTGCGCGCTGTCGGCAAGCCCGGATTTATCAGGCCAAGTTAATGGTGAGTTAATGCGTCAATGAAGTCTATGGCAGAAACGGGCTTGCCGAACAGGTAGCCTTGCAGAAAGTTGACGTGATGCGCCGCCAGGTAATCGCACTGGGCTTGTGTCTCTACACCCTCGGCCACAGTTCCCAGATCCAGTTTGGCGCATAGCTCGATGATGCTGTCCAGAATGTGTCGTGACAGGGCATCTTTATCGATCATGGCGACGAACGTCTGGTCGATCTTGAGGAAGTCGACATTGAGTGTTCTCAGGTAACCCAGGCTCGAATGACCGGTGCCGAAGTCGTCGATGGCGATCTTTACGCCCATGGCGCGCAGTTGCTCAAACAGTTGATGGGTGATGTCGGTGGGCTCGATCAGTTCCCGCTCCGTCAACTCAAGTACCAGGCTGACACTATCGGGCGCGAATGCCGCCAGGAACTCCCGACAGTCTTCCACCAATTCAAGATCGTGGCAGTGGCTGGCTGTAATGTTGATTCCGATGTGGAAGGGGGCTTCGAAGGAAGAAGACAGCGGCCCGAGCACGACAGCTGTCTGCTGCATCAATGAACGGGTCATCGGCACGATCAGCCCGGAATGTTCGGCAAACGGTATGAACAGGTCCGGACGTACCAGGCCTTCTCTGGGATGATTCCAGCGCATCAGTACTTCGCAGCCCGACCAGCGTTTGCTGTCGCCATAGACCACCGGTTGAAAGTAGGGAATGAACTCTCCGGCCTCCAGCGCGCGCAGCATTTCGTGACTGGGGGATGTTGCGCGGTTCTGCACGAAATAACCGATTGCTCCGGATACCGCCCCGAAGAAAATCAACAGACTGAACAGCGGCGGATATTCGTCGCTCATGTAGTTCCAGATTTCATCTTCAGGGAAACCGGCGCTCACCGTGTAGGCATAGTGTGGAGAGTTCAACGTACTCTGGGCCACCGGCAACTCGGGAAGGGCGCCTTGATGCACCTTGCCGTCGGCTGAAAGCCAGTTGTTGCCGACCTGCAGCAATAACAATGTCTGCCGGCCGATCAGGCGCAGGATATTGCTCAAGTGATAGCCGTCCAGCGTCGTCAGGGCGCCGCCCCGGCCATCGTTCAGTCGATACACCAGCAGCGCCGTATCCGGTGTAACCGGGTTGCCGTTCATGAGCCATAACTTGCCCTGGGTGTAGTCCCCCGGATTGACGGCTTCCTTGAAATCACCGAACAACGAACTGCAATAGAGGTTGTTGTCCCACACCAGATTGGTCGAGCGCACGAACGGGCGGCGGGTGACCTGTTCGCGCAGTGCCAGTTTGACGTTCTCGCAGGGCTGGCCAGCCAGCGGCAGCAATTCCCGGGCGGACTGGGCGGTATTGTCGAGCATCAGATCAAACTGGCGCAAAGCTTCCTCGGCGGTTTGTCGGGAACTCTGCTCCAGCGTACGTTCGGCCTGTATATGAAGAATGACGGTGCCGATGATGAGCGGCAGCAAGCTGCACAACAGTGTCACGATGATTCGGGTACTGCGTTTGCGGCGGGGCCTGACGGTCAGAGGCATGGGCGCATCCTGTTGCGATGGTGTGGGGCTCTCGACTGCAGGCGGGGCAAGGGTGCACCTTCCGGAAAGCGATGGGGCTGTGCCCATGATAGTTGGCCGTTGGAACTCGTGCCGCTCAGCGGTAATCCAGCGTTGTTGCCAATTTGATGAATGCCAGGGTCGCGGGTGAAGCCTGGCGTTTATCGAGTACGGCCAGACCGATGTGTCGTTGCACGGCCGGTGACAATGGTTTCTTCACATAGCGCGGATCCGGCTCGTCCGGGAGGGAACCTTCGGCAACGATCGTAATGGCGTCGCCCCGGCTCACGGTATCGAGGGTGCTCAGCAGTTGCGAGCAGCGGTAGCGGATATTCGGGCTCAGCCTTGCCGCGTTGAACAGTCGCGATACCAGTTCCGAAGAGCCGGCTTCGGTGAGTACGAACGGGTCGCTGCACAGATCGTTCAGGCTCAGTGCCGCCTGCGTGGCCAGAGGATGGTCGAGCGGGAGCAGGGCGACCATCCGATCTTCCATCAGGGCGAACGTATCGAAGCGTTCTTCGGGCAACACCACGAAACCGATATCGATCCGTCGCGCATCAAGCCACTGGAGCACCTGGCGGTCCGGCCCTTCGTCGATGTGAACCTCGATGCCCGGGTGCACCTGGCGGAAATGCCGGAGGATTCGCGGCAGCAACCTGATCGATGAGGTCGGGCCGAACGAGCCGATGCGCAAGGTGCCGCTTTTCAGCCCGCGCGCATCGGCGGCTTCCTGGCGCAACGTGTTGGCCAGCCCGAGCATGGCCCGCGCGCGCAACAGCAACTGCTCGCCAATGTCGCTGAGTTCCACTTGCGATTGATGCCGGCGAAATAAATCGACACCCAGTTCCTGCTCCAGCGACTTCAAGGCGTGGGACACCGCCGATTGCGAGATCCCCAGGCGATGGGCCGCGAGGGTGAAGCCGTGCAGTTCGGCCACCAGCGAAAAGATTTCGAGCTGGGTCAAGGTCATGAGTAAAAGCTCATTTTACGATGATCAATAATGACTCGAATGATACGGCATCCGCCCGTTGAGTCGTTGAGAGCGTTATGAATAGTCATGAATCAATCCGTCCGGAGACCTCGGACATTCCCGTCTATCTGAATCTGGCCATGGTCACCATGATCTGGGGCGGGACCTGGGTCGCCGGGCGCATGCTGGCCGGCAGCCTGAGCCCGATCCTTGCGGCCAGCCTTCGATTCCTGCTGGCCAGCGTCGCGTTGCTCGGATTTCTGTGGCTGGCGCGGATTCCTTTTGCGCGACCCACCGGCCGGCAATGGCTGCAACTGGTGTCGCTGGGTTTCTTCGGGATCTTCTTCTACAACCTGTGCTTCTTTTACGGCTTGCAATACATCAATGCGTCGCGGGCATCGCTGATCGTCGCGTTGAATCCGGCGGTGATCGGTCTGGCGTCATGGCTCTTGTTCAAGGAGCAAATGAGTCGATCCAAAATCATCGGCATTCTGATGTGTATCAGCGGCGCCGGTGTGGTGATCGTCAGCCGTGATCCACAATGGCTGACCACGCCGCCAGACGCCTGGCTGGGTGACCTGCTGATTTTCGGCTGCGTAATCGGCTGGGGCGTTTATTCGCTTTTTTCCCGCAGCCTTAATCACAGCATCGGCCCGTTGCAGACCGTTACGTTTTCGATCGTACTCGGTACGCTGATGCTTTGGGTGCTGGCTGCCATTCACGGTGAGGTGAGCGTGCAAGCGGTGGCCAATCTGGGCACGACGCAATGGCTGAGCCTGATCTACCTGGGCGTACTCGGCTCGGCGGTGGCCTACATCGGTTACTACGACGGTATCCGCAAATTGGGTGCAACTCGCTCTGGCGTGTTCATCGCGCTCAACCCGCTGACTGCCGTGCTGGCCGGTGCCATCCTGCTGGGTGAACCAGTGACGATCCCCATGGGGCTGGGCGGCGCACTGATCCTGACGGGCATTTACCTGTGCAACAAACCCCTTGCACCGGGCCGAAAAAAGCGGATTTTATAGAGAGGGCAGACAACCCTATTTACGCTGTGTAGAATCGGGTTACGCATACAATAATAATCGTCTTCTGGCAGCAGAAGCCTCGCCCGCAAGAGCCTTGGGTCGACAATGAAGATATTCGGGTTTCAACTGATCTACGGTGACTTCCTCGCCCGCAGTGTGCGTGGCATCTCCTGTGCGCCACCCACCGGTCTCAGCATTACTGACAAATAACTCTGGTTAATTGATAAGAATGATGAGGCGCCAACCATGGCAGATTTATACGAAAACCCAATGGGCCTGATGGGCTTCGAGTTCATCGAGTTCGCATCGCCGACGCCTGGCACCCTGGAGCCGATCTTCGAGATCATGGGCTTCACCAAGGTCGCGACCCACCGTTCCAAGAACGTGCATCTGTATCGCCAGGGCGCGATCAACCTGATCCTCAACAACGAACCCCACAGCGTTGCTTCGTACTTCGCGGCCGAACACGGCCCGTCCGTTTGCGGCATGGCGTTCCGGGTCAAGGATTCGCAAAAGGCCTACAACCGCGCACTGGAACTCGGCGCCCAGCCGATCCACATCGAAACCGGTCCGATGGAACTGAACCTGCCGGCGATCAAGGGCATTGGCGGCGCGCCGCTGTACCTGATCGACCGTTTCGGCGAAGGCAGCTCGATCTATGACATCGACTTCGTGTTCCTCGAAGGCGTTGACCGCAACCCGGTCGGTGCCGGCCTGAAAATCATCGACCACCTGACCCACAACGTGTATCGCGGTCGCATGGCCTACTGGGCCAACTTCTACGAGAAGCTGTTCAACTTCCGCGAGATCCGTTACTTCGACATCAAGGGCGAATACACCGGCCTGACCTCCAAGGCCCTGACCGCGCCCGACGGCAAGATCCGCATTCCGCTGAGCGAAGAGTCGCGCCAGGGTGGCGGGCAGATCGAGGAGTATTTGATGAAGTTCAACGGCG
>Ga0105246_10000012_pt1 | contig 67645 bp, 61 predicted proteins | sample KBSM64metaG_FD_99694 | JGI IMG/M metagenome (GOLD analysis project Ga0105246, IMG submission 99694) | Miscanthus rhizosphere microbial communities from Kellogg Biological Station, Michigan, USA - KBS M6-4 metaG | ecosystem: Host-associated > Plants > Roots > Rhizosphere > Soil | place... | reverse complement strand
GAATCATCCTTGAATTTGACTGTCGCAGACATGAAACTCAAGAACCCTGCATGGAATTCAAAGGAGGTGCGCATGCTCATCCGGTCGCTGACCCTGGCTACCTTGATGGCTTTTACGGGGCCGTTGTTGGCTGCCGATGATAATCCGCTCAAGCTGGAGCTGGGCAAAACCCGCCCTCTGGTCGTGGTGGAACTCGATGCCGGCAACCCGACGTTGGCCACGCTCAAGAAACAACTGGAAGAGCCTGCCACCAAGCAGTCCTTCGAAGAACGCAGCATGGTGCTCTACACCGTGAAGTTCGGCAGCATCGGCGCCGAAGGCGAGAAGTTCGCCAAGGACCCCAAGGACAGCAAAAAGCTCACACCGCCTGAGACCAATGCACTGATCCGCGCACTCAAGCTTGGGGTCGGCAGCGGCACCAAGGTGATCCTGGTGGGCAAGGACGGGGAGAAGAAAGTCGAGAAGAACGTGCCGCCGGATACGCTCGATCTGAAAGAGTTTTTCAGCACTATCGACCAGATGCCGATGGCCGAAAAAGAAGCGGCTGCCGCGCCGGAACCAGCACCGGTCGAACCCGCGCCAGCGAAGGGCGCGAAACCGGCCAAGCCGGGTAGCAAGCCCGCGCCGCAACAGCTGGACGACTGAGCATACCGATCAAAATGTGGGAGGGGGCTTGCCCCCGATAACGGTGGAGCAGCTGAGATCTCAGTGCCTGACCCACCGCTGTCGGGGCAAGCCCCCTCCCACAGGGGATATGCGTTAATACCCCATCACATCAGCGATGCAGCCTGCTTAAGGTTTAGCCGCTTTACGCAGCGGAAACGGAAAGTAGAAAAACCGCAGGAATGCCACGCGCTTGATCACTTCCCCGATCAGCAACGACACCACCACCGCCACCACAAAGCCCACACACGCCGCCAGGAACGGTTGCAGGCCCAGACGCGCCATCAGGTCGAAGGTCTTGTGCTGGATCTCGCCGTGGAAGATCAGCACGATCAAGGTGGATTGGCCGATGTAGGTCATCATCCGGGTCAGCAGGGTCGACACCATCAACACCCGCGCCAGCGCCCAGCATAGGTACACGCCGATCACCGCCAGCAGGCTGGTCCACAACCAGTGGTCGTAGCGACGCTGCGCCAGGTCCATGGTGTCGTGGCTGTAGAGGAACACCGCGGCGAACAGCGCCACCGCAATCAGCAGGGTCAACAGCGAACTCTCATGCCGACGCAGCCAATCGCGCAGCAGGTAGCCGTAGATGAAGTAGGTGCTGCTGATCAGTGTGACGTCGAGGCTGAAGGGCAGGCCGGGCATTGTCCAGGTCTGCTCGCCGACGCTGACCGGCACTTGCCAGAACCACGGCAGCGTCCAGACCCCGAGCAACAGTTGCGCGCCGGCCAGCACGCAAGCGCCCAGCAACGGCAGCTTAAGGCGCTGGATCAAGCGCAGCATCAGCCAACTGAACAGGATCGCCACCCAGAAGTGCGGCAAAAACCACAACGCCTGCCACGGGATGGTATCCACCGAGGCGTAAAACACGCCGCCGATGTCCGGCAGCAACGGCTGGCCGCGCAGCACAGCGCGCACGATCACATACACCAACATGGTGAAGAAGAACGGCTTGAGCAAGCCATCGGCCTTGCGCACCGCCATCTCCACGAACGGCTGCTCGGGCTTGAAGAACACCCCGGACAAAAAGAAGAACAACGGCAGCACGAACGAGGCAATGATCGGGTAGAGCAAATCCACCGAGTTGGCGACAAACCAACTGTGGGCGTACACGATAACCAGGATACCGATGCCTTTGGCGATATCCATTTGAATCCAGCGATGTTTCATTTGAGTCTTCCCGAACGATCATTCACGCCTTGCGCCACGGCTTTAGCCACAGCCCCATACCCAGCAACACCACCGCGCCTGCCAGGGTGCTCAAGCCCAGTTGCAGCCACACGCCTTCGATTCGAAACAACAGCAGCGCCGCCAGCCCCATCAGCACGGTGCTGATCAGCCAATGCCGGGCCCACGGCAGGGCGCCGAGCAACGCCTGGCGCTGCATCAGCAGCAGCGCGGTGCAGAGCACGCCGGCCAGCGCCGCCAGGGGGATGCCGGCCAAGCCAAACGCAAACGGCAGCACGCTCAGCAGCAGCACGTTGACCAGGCTGCCGAGCAGCTCGCAGCGCAGCGGCTGGCGCGTATCGCCGGCGGCGTAGGCGTAACGCGCGAGCAGGGCGTTCCAGGCGCCGAATACCAGCGGCACGGCAAACCACGCCAGCAGCAGCGGCAGCGGCGAGTCCGCCGACTGGCTGGGCAGCAGCAGCGCCACCAGGCTCGGCGCCGCCGCCACCAGGCCGACGCCGGCCGGCAAGGTCAGCACGCTGGCGGTTTCCAGGCCACGCTTGAGCAGGGCCAGGCGTTCATCGCCCTGACGCCGGCTCATCATGCCCAGCAGCACTTGATTGAGGCTCATCAGCGCAATCAGCGGCAGGTTCATCAGCTTGCGTGCCAGGTTGACCCAGGTCACCGCGCCTTCCCCCAGCAGCGATGCCACCAGACGCTCGATCAACGCCAGGCCCTGACTGGCACCGTTGCTCAGCAACAGGGGGCCGATGCGCTGGCCCAGCTCGCGCAAGGGCGCGAGCGACAGCTGCATGCGCCAGGGTCGCCAGCCCTGGCGCCAGATCGACGGCAGCAACGCCAATGGCATCAACGCGCTGCCGACCAGGCACGCCAGCGCGAGGCTGTCGGGCTGGCTGGCGGTGCCTGCCAACGCGAGGTACGTCACCGGCGGCAGGTTGAACAGCAACGAGCCCAACCCCGCCAGCACAAACCGCTCGCTGGCCTGCAACGGCACGCTGAACAGCGCATGCAGCATCAGGCCCGGTACACACCACGCCACGATCTGCAGATTGCTCGCGGCCAGGTCCGTGGCGCCGGCGGCCAGCCCGGGGCCGAGCACCTGCACCAGCCAGGGCGCCAACAGCATCAGCAACAGGCTGGTGAGCAGGGCGATCAGCATCAATGCCGGGAACAGCACCGCCAGCCAGTCCAGGCGTTCGCTGTCCCGGCGTTGCAGATACAGCGGCAACGCGGCGGCACTCAATACGCCACCGGCCAGCGACATGCGCAGCGCCTCGGGCAGGAACAACGCGATCAGGAACGCATCACTGCGCTCGCCCGCGCCCCAGGCCGCCACCAGTAACCACTCGCGCGCAAACCCCAGGCACAGACCCAACAGGGTCGCCACGGTCAGCCATACGGCGGAGCCGAGCATCAGGGCCGCGCGCCATCAAGCATCGGTTTTTGATACAGCACCGCCTTGACCTGGGGCAGGCGCGCCGGGAACAAGCGGCGCGCCTCCAGCACGTTAATTCCCACCATCAGCCAGAACATCGCCACCATCACCACGGCAAAGCTGAAGTAGTGGTCAAACAAACCGCTGACCAGCGCCGACAGAATCCCGGCCGTGCTGCCCAGCCACAGCGCATTGTCCTTGGTCAGACGGATCGGGCCTTTTTCCGGCCGCGCTTCCCGCCACCAGCGCACGGTGACCGCGATAAACAACAGCATGCCGACCACGCCGGTCTTGTAGATGAAGTTCAGCCACAGGTTGGAGATGCCCAGCAAGTGCGTGTCCGGTACCGGCGGGTCGACCTTGAAACCGATGCCGAACGGGTACGCTGCCACGGCCTGCGGGAACATGCGGTACTCGTCGAAACGCACTTCGGTACTGGCGTTGCTCGACGAGAAAATCGTCGCCAGGCGCTCCTGCAACGGCGGATACGCCATGACCAGCGCCACGGTCAGTGCCGCGCCGATCATCAGCAAGCGTCCGGTGTAGGGGACGCGCCGGCCGGCCAGCCATATCAGCACCAGCGCCAGGCTGACCATCGCCCCCCGGCTGCTGGCCAGCAGCAGCGCCGCGGCCCCCAGGCACGCCACGCCCAGGCCCAGCGCGCGTTTCCAACCCTGTTCGGTCATGCCGTAGCAGAAGGCCAGGGGCAGCAGCAGCGCCATGATCCCGCCGATGGCATTCGGGTGCATCCACGGCGAGCCCATGCGTGACGACATGGCTTCCAGGCCGAATTTCAACATGTCGAAGTTGCCGTAATTGAGCAGCGCCAGGATCGGCGCAATCCCCGCCCCGGAGCGCGTGCGCACGAACACCGCGATCGATATCACCAGCATCGCCAGGGTGCCCAGCAGCAGGGCGATCACCAGGCTTTCGCGGCGCTTGTAGTCCACCAGCAACTTGGCCGTGAGAAACACCCCCGACAGATTCAGCAACCAGCGCAGCCAGTTGGCCACGCCGCTGCTTTCGGCGTGGATGCTGACCTGGCCGACAATGAACGGGAGCACACTGAACAGCATCAGCCACAGCAGCGCCTGGTCGGTGGGGCGGCGGGACAGGCGCGGCGCATCCGGCAGGCGTGACAGAAAACTGTGCCACAGCACCGCGCCCCAGGTCAGTGCAAGAATCGCTTCGCACACCGTACTGCGGATGCCCAGGTTGAGCGTGGAGTAGGGCATGAAGGTCGCGACCAGGGCGAACAGCAACAAGCCCCAGAAGGGAAAGCGCAGGATCGTCACGGCCGCCGCCAGGCCAATCACGGCGAGAAACGCCTTGGCCGGTGACAGCGCCAGGGCGACCACGCCAAACAGCACGCCGAGGAGGATGGCGACGAGGCTTGCCAGGGAGAGTCTCATTTCAGTTCCTCGATCAGTTCGGCCAGGCGCCGACGATAGGCGTGTTGATTGAAACGTGCGGCCCATTGGCGATGGTCTTCGGGTGTGCCGTCATCGCCGCGCTCACCCAGGCTCAGCATCAGTTGCACCAGGGCAGGGCTGTCGGTGGGCGAAAAGCGCGGTGCCGCCGGCGGGGTGATTTCGTCCAGCGAGGTGCCGCTGGCCACGGCCACGGGGGTGCCGACGCTCAGCGCTTCAATCACCGGCAAACCGAAACCCTCGGCGTAGGACGGTTGCCACACACGTGACGCCTGGCGGTACAGCCCGTGCAACTCGGCGTCAGAGACGCCACTCAGCGCATGAATGCCCGCCAGCGTGCGCTGGGCTTCGGGCAAATGCTCCAGGCTGCCCACCAGCACCAGTTCCGGCACGTTGACGGACAAGCGCCGCGCCTGTTGCCAGGCGTCCACCAGGAACGGCACGTTCTTGCGCAATTCACGGGTGCCCACCAGCAGCCAGAAGCCCTTGGGCAATGGGCGCGCCGACAGGTCCGCCGCCGGTTCGTTGAAACCGTTCACCTGATTGGGCAGCACGCGAATCTTGCCCGCCGCCTGGGGAAACAACCGCGCAGTTTCGTCGGCGCTGTACTGGGAGGGTGTCCACACCCGGTCGGCGCTACGCACGGCATAGGCAATCGACAGGCGATCGGTGGTCTTGTACACCAATGCCTTCAGGCGATTGGCGTGGTAGTTGTCCAGGGTGATCTGGAACAGGTCGTGCAGCAGCACCACGGTACGCAATCCCTTGGGCCTGGGCGGCAACGGCAGGCCCATATTGAAGGTGCTGATGTACAGATCGATGTGCTGTTCGCGCAGGGCGCGGGGTAAAAAACCGGCTTCGAAGCGCAGGCGATTGTGCGGCTGGTGCATCGCCGTTTTCGCGCAGCCCCAGGCCGGGCAGTGCGCCTGCAACCGCGTTTCATCGCCCAGGGGCGCCACGGTAAAGCGCTCCAGTTCCAGGTCCGGCACGCTGCGCAGGGCGCTTTCCAGCGCATACACCTGGCGGCTGATGCCCGATTGCGGGGAGGTGCCGACGGTGCGGTAATCCAGGCCTACACGCATGCGGGCTCCTTTTGATTGAGCGGCGACAGGGTGGCGTACACCTGCTCCAGTTGGCTGGCGGCAACGCTCCAATCATGGGCCCGCCGCACATAGGCGCGACCGGCTTCACCCATGGGCGCGGCGGTTTCGGGCGACTGCAGCAGGCGCACCACGGCGTCCGCCAGGCCGGCGGCGGTTTGCCCGCCGAGGTAATCCAGGCCGTCCACCAGGTCCAGGCCCGACACCCCCTGTTCGGTGCTGGCCAGGGGCAGGCCGGCGGCCAGCGCTTCGAGCACCTTGAGCTTGGAACCACCGCCATGGCGCAACGGCGCGAGAAACACCGAACAGGTCGATTGCAGGCTCAACAGGTCTGGCACAAAGCCTTGCCATTCGATGCGCGGGTCCTGCCAGCGTTCGCGCCAACTGGCGGGCATGCCGAAGCCGCACACACTCATGCGCGCGTCGGGGCAGTGTTCCCAGACTTTGGGGAGGATTTCATCCAGCGCCCATTCGATGGCATCCACATTGGGCGCGTACTCATAGTTGCCCAGGAACAGCACGCGGCGGGTCGACGGTTCAGGATGGGCTGCGGCGAAGTGATCGCAATCCACGCCATTGACCACCACCGGCACCGGTTTGCCGGCGATTTTTTCCAGCACCTGCGCATCGCTGTCGGTGACCGCCACCACCTGGGTGGCCTGGCGCATCACACGACGCTCCCAGCGCGTGTAGCGCCATTGGTCATAGCGAATAAATGGCAGCGCCCAACGTGGCAGGCGGTCGTAGGTGGCCGCGCCAAGCGCCGACTCGACGTTGTGTTCGGTCAGCACGAAGGGTTGGGATTTACGCACCAGCGCATCTTCGTAAGGTTGGAAGGTATAAGTGTGCTCGACCTGCACCACGTCCCAATGTTCGTTGAGCAGTTGGTTGAACCGGTCCTGCAGCGCTCCCGACAGGCCGTTGACGCTGGCCAGCAACGGGTAAGGCGCAAACAGCCCGGCCGCCAGGGTTTTCACGCTGCGCAGCGGGCGGCGCGGCAGGATGATCAATTGCTCGAGAAACGCCTCCAGCACCTGGCGATCGGTCAGCGACACCGGCTGCTTGTCGTGCAGCAGCAAGGTGATCCGGTGCCCACGCGCGGCCAGGCTGCGCAGCAAGTGGAACTGGCGCGTCTTGCCGCCGCTGGTGGCGGGCCAGGGCGAGTAGGGCAGGATCCATAAAATGCGCATGGCGGGCTTCAATCCCATAACAGAATTTGCAGGTTCGACTTGACCGGGACAGTCAACCCGTCGGTGCCGCTCACCGGTGTCTGGGTGCCGCGCAACGGGTCATACAGCGTGGCGCTGGCGAGGTTCGGCAAGTGCGCGTTGCCGCCACCGGCCGACCAGAAAAACCACAACTTGCGCCCATCGGCGCGGGTCCAGCCGATGCTGAACAGGCCGTCGGGCAGTTGGTCGGCGGTGGGCGGGTCGCCGGGGGTCAGTTGCGGGCCACTGACGTCGAGGAAATTTTTCAACGCGGTGTAGACCGGCTTGGGCTTGGCGTCGATATCGAGCAAGCCGTAGGCACGGTCGCGCACGCTGGCGCGCTGGTCCAGGTCGTTCAGGGTAAACAGGAAAATCTTGTCGAAATCCAGCGCGCTCATGAGCGCCAGGCGGCGTATCACATAATCGGCCTGGCCCTGTTGGCTGATGATGTCCTGGGCTTCCTTGGGCCCGAGGTAGTTCGACCAGCCCCACTCGGTGCTCCACAGGGTTTTCACGCCGCTGTTCCTCAGCTTCTGGTTGAGCGCGGTGGTCTTGGCTACGAAGTCGAGGTTGGCCGGGTCGTTGCCCTCGGGCAGTTGTGTGTAAGGGTGGTAGGACATGACGGTGTTCAGGCTCGGCACGCCGAGGGTATCGAGGGCATCGAGCATGGTCTGGCCGTTGGGCATTTCGCTGAAAAACGCCATGCCGGCAGCCACCACCGGTTTGTTCGGGGCGACGGCGCGCAGTGCGGCGGCGGTGGTGCGCAGCAGTTGGGCATAACCGTCCGGGTCCGCCGCCGGGCGCCAGAAGCCCAGCAGGTTCGGCTCGTTCCACACCTGCCAGGCGTCGACACTGGGGTAGCGCTGGGCCAACAGCGCCATGCGCAGCGCAAACACATTCGGGTCTTGCGGCGGGTACTGGTCCTGATACGGCGCACCCGCCGGCGCGGTGGTGATAAACGGCGCCGAGCCGACCAGGTAAAACACCGACTTGAGCTGGTTGTCTTTAAGCTTGGTCACCAACTGGTCCAGGGTCGCCACCTGGTATTGCTCGGCGACGGGCTCCAGCTGGTCCCAATGCAGGTCCAGGCGCACCCATTCCAGGCCCAGGTCCTTGAGGCGGTCGATCTGCACTTGGTAGCGCTCGGGGCTGAACCACAGGAACTGCGCGTTCACGCCGAGGAAGTCCTTCCACACCACCACCTTGTTGCCCTTGAGCACGTGGTTCTCGGCGTCGGCCGGGCGCCCCCAGATAAAGGCGGTCAGACCCAGGACGGCGACCAGCGCAAGGGTGGCGAAATATGTCCGTTTACGCGCCATACGGGGCTCCCGCAATTGCCTGTTCGAAGAGTTGCTTGAAGTGCTGCGCCGTCAGCGGCCACAAGCGTTCGCGGCCGATGGCCGCGGCGCGTTCGGCCCAGTCACGGGCCAGGGTCGGTGTACGGGCCAGGCGCAACAACTGCTCGCCCAGCGCGGCCACATCGCCTTCGGGATAGATCGCGCCGTTACCGCTGGCGACTTCCTCGGCAAACGCCCGCGCATCGGAGGTAATCGCTCCACGCCCGCACGCGGCGGCCCAGGACAGCGCGCCACTGGTGCCGCGCTGGCGGCCGAGCAGGCCGAGTTTTTTCGATTCGCGATACGGCAGCACCATCACATGGTGGGCCTGGATCGTCTGGGCAATGTCGCCAGCCGGCAGGTTCAGCCGCCAATCGATGACGCCTGCCAGGCCGAGGTCGGCGATCTGGCGGTTCAACTGCTCCAGGTAATTACCGCCCGCGCCAAACGCCATTTCGGCGGCAGTGCCACCGGCCAGGGTCAGGCGCACACGGTCACGCAATTGTGGGGCTTGCTTGAAGACGGCGGCCAGGGCCTGCAACAAGTCTTCAATGCCTTTGCCACGGTAGATAAAGCCGAAATACAGCAGGTGCAGCGTGTCCAGCGGCGGCAGGGCCACGGCTGGAATCGACAGGTTGGCGTGATGGATAACCGCCACCTTACCGGCCGGCAGTTGCATACGCTGGCTGAGGCAATCGGCGCCCAGGCGGGTGAGGGTGATCAACCGCGTCAGGCTCTGTGCGACCTGGCGTTCTTCGCGCAGGGTCAGCGGGTCTGCCAGCACCACTGCCGCCTGCGGCAACGGGCTGGGCAGGCGCTCCAGCAGGTTGAGCGGGAAGGGCAGGTGCTCGCGCCGCCACACGATGCGCTCGGGGTCATGCACGGTGGCCGTCAGCGGCAGGTCCGGGTAGGCCTTGCGCAACTCGCGCAAGGCCAGGAACTCTCCCAGGCGCCCGCCGCCCAGCTCGGCGTGGACCAGGTCCACGCTGCGCCAGTCAAACGCGGCAACCGCCTGCCTGATCGCCGCGCTCGAGCCTTCCACGCCGCTCAACGGTGTCAGCACCGTCACGCCCAGTTGCTCCAATGCCGTCTTGAAATGGTTCGCATAGTCGGCGATCCCGTTTTTTTCCGGCGGCAAGGGTGCAAGCAGGGCGATGCGCATCAGAACGCCCCCCGGTATTTGCCGATGGTGCGCAGCACCTTGGCCGGCACTTCGAACTTGCGCCGGTTGATGATGATGCCATCGACTTTGCCGAACGCCGTATTGAGGATCGACAGCGCGTGCTCCACCACCGGCACCGTGCTCTTGCGGGCTTCGACCACCAGCGCGATCAGGTCGGCGCGCAGCAGGTTGACGAAGGCATCGCGGTTGTCCAGCAGCGCCGAGGCGTCCAGCAGCACCACTTCGCCTGGCGCCGCAGGATCAGCGCCGCCGATGCGCACGGTGATGCCGTTTTCCAGGAGCAGTTGACGCAGTTGCTCCACCACGAAGGTCACCCCTTCACCGTGGCGCGCCGAGGTCAGCCCGAGGGTCAGGCCGCGTTCGGCCACGCGGTCCAGCTGCAGCAGGCCGTACAACCGGTAAATGCTCGCATTGAACGCGTTGGTGCCTTGCGCGGTGCTGGTGTCCAGCTCCGGCAACGTGGTCCACAGCGGCAGGCCAAACTTGCGTTCCACCAGGCCGCCATCGTGAATGCGCTGGTCGAGCAGGTAGCACAGGTAGACCACCAGCAGGCCGACGACGATGGCGAACGGGATCGCCAGCAACAGCATCAGCAGGGTTTTGGGGAAGATGCGGCCCGGGTTCAGGGTGGCTTCCTCGATCACCGCGATGTTGCTGATCTGGCTGTTATCCAGCTCACGGTCGATGCGCGATTTCTCCAGGTTGTCCACGTACAGCGCGTAGTTGCGCTCGGTGGCGCCCAGCTCACGGGACAGGCGCGCCAGTTCCGGTTCAATCTCCAGCGCTTCCTTGCGTTGCGCCTCGAGGTTGACCAGTTGCTTCTGCTGTTGCACCAGCTGGGTACGCAGCGCCAAGTTGTTGCTGGACTCGTCGAGCAGCACACGCTGCAAGTGGATTTCCAGGGTGTTCGGTGCGCGGTTTTCCGAGCTTTGCACGGTGTTGCTTTCACTCGCGACCTGGACCCGCATCGCCTGAATCGACGCATCCAGGGCTTTGACCGGCGGCGCGTTATCGGTGTAGGTGCGCATCATGTCGGCTTTTTCCAGCAGCTTCTGGTTGAGCAGACGACGCAAATCCTGCTGCTGCGGGTTCAGCGCAATCTGGCGAACCGTGGTCACTTCCTTGGGTTGGGTCTTGAGCTGGGTGCGGGTGCTCGCAATGGCGCTGTCGGACGAGGCGATCAAGCGCGTGGTGTTGAAGGTTTCACCGCGCAACACGTTGATGCGCTCGGACAAATCCTCCAGGCGATCGGTGATGCTCGCCGCGCCGATGCGGTTCAATTGGGCAAGGATCTGCTCCTTGTAGCTCTTGATCTCGGTGGCGCTGTTGGACACCTGGCCTTCATAGAAGACGTACAGGCTCTTGCGCCCCAGGGCCTGGGTGCGTTCGTTGATGTAGATCTCGACCCAACTCTTGACCACCGCCTGGGCGATTTGCGGGTCGCTCCACTTGAAGCTGATGTCCATCACCGTGGAGCCGGCCGCGTGGCTGACTTCGAAGTTCTTCTCCAGACCTGCGGCGAGGCGCTCCACCGGCGTGGTCCGTTCAATCACGCCCACGGTTTCCAACACCACGCGCACCCCATCGAACACTGCGCCGATGCCGTTTTTGACGTAGTACTTGGTGCGTTGCCAGACGCCTTCGGGCGGCGGCATTTTGTCGATGACTTCCAGGTAATGCTCGGCCACCGCCCGTACGATCGGGCGCCCGGTGAGCAGGCGTTCCTCATCGACGATCGGGTCGCGCTGGGTGCTGGGCATCACCAGCGCCTGGCGATTGCTGATCTCGATCGGCAGCGTCGAATCACGCCCCGGCTTGACCAGCAGGCGCGCGGTGGATTCGAACTTGGCCGGCAGCAGGAACGCCCCCAGCAGGATGATCACCAGCGCCGCGATGGCCGCCAGCTTGAACTCATGCCGGAAGATGAAGAACAGGCGCAGAAGATCGCGAAAAGAACGGATCTCGATCATGGGATGTCGCTCCTTTAGTTACTGCCGCCGCTGGTTCGGGTGTAGTTGTAGCCAACCCCGATCGACTTGGTGAATGGGATCAGTTGGTTCAGGTAGGTATCCACGCCCTGGATGCGCTCACCCACATTGGATTTGGGCACGAACACCACGTCACCGCGTTGCAGGGGCACTTGTTTGCGTCCGTTGGGGCCGGTCTTGAGGTATTGGCTGAAGTCCAGGAAGTAGGCGCGATAGACGCCCTGGGTATCTTCGCGCAGCAGCGCGACCATGCTCGCATTGCCCGCCGGGTTCACCCCGCCCGCGCCGATAATGGCTTGCTCCAGGGTGTTGGCCACTGCGATCGACACCGAGGTCGGGTTGTTCACCGCGCCGCCGACAATGATCGAATTGGCCGGCGCCTGGTTGATGTTCACCGTCACCCGCGGCTCGCGATACACCGGCGTTAGCTTGTTGGTCAGCTCGTTCGCCACTTCCGTCGGCGTGCGTCGGGCCACCTGGATCGGGCCCAGGAACGGGTAGTTGATCTTGCCGTCGCTTTGCACCGTGTACAGCGTCAGCTCGTAGATCGTACTGACGTTGAACGCCGACAGCGTCGGCATTTCCCCGGCATCGCGCACGATACGCAACTGATCGCCGATGCGGATGCGTTCCACCGCCGGCGGCAGTTGGGCGAGCTGGTCGAGCGCGCGCTTGCCGTCCTCGACCGTCTTGTCGTCGGGCGCAACGATGCGCGCGGGCGTATTGCAGGCGGCCAGGGCCATCATGGCCAGGACGAGCAGGGTTCGTTTCATCAAATAGGACTTCCTGTAGGTCATGATGCTCACCTCCAATAACCGGGGAACATGCTGATGCGCCGCTTGAGGGCGAGGGGTAGACGGCGCTCCTGCTGGCCCAGCCGATAGCCGAGTAACTTGAACGCGCTGCGCACCAGCACTTCGGGTACGCGGTGCCAGGCACCGGCTGCGCGCAATGCCGCGAGTTCAGCCAGTACATAGCGTTTACCTTCACCGCCGGCGTCGCCAAAGGCCTGGCGTATCCACGGTTCGCGACCGTAGAACACGCCAATGTCGAAGTAGCGGTGAAACTCGTCCATGAGTCGGTAATCGTGGGAGTGGTACACCTGCGCGGAGGCCGCGTAGCGCACGGTGTAACCTTCGATCAGCAGGCGTGCCGCGACGTAGGCGTCTTCGCTGCCGATCACATCGGCGGGGAAGCCGCCCACGGCGTGCAGGGCGCTGCGCCGGTAGACGGAAAACGAATCGGAGCTGAAACAGGTCTTGATTCCCAGTTCCGGCGCATCGGCCAGGCGCTTGCTGCGGCTTTGGGCCGGGTAATTGAAGTGACGCGACTGCGCGCCCAGCACACCGGCATCCGGATGCGGCAACTGGCGCCCGTAGGCCACGCCGTTGAGCGGGTCCTGCTGCAATTCCGCAAGCAGGTTGGCGAAGGTTTCCGGGGTGGCGGGGATGGCGTCCTGGGTCATCACGATCAGGGCGTCACCGCTGACTTGCTCGCTGGCCCAGCGCCGCGTGCCGCCATGATTGAAGGTGCGCGCGTCGATCACCTCGACCCGCGCACCGTAGTCGCGAAAGCGCGCCACGGTGTCATCGCCGGAGGCGCTGTCGACCACCAGCATGTCGTCCGGCTGCAGGGTTTGCATCTTCAGTGCAGGCAGCAGCCGCCCCAGGTGGCTGGAGGCGTTACGGGTCGGGATGATCAACGAAGTGCGCATGTCATTTCTTCACGTCGGCAGGCGCACGCCCGTAGATGTCATCGAACCGCACGATGTCGTCTTCCCCCAGGTACTCGCCGCTCTGCACCTCGATCATCACCAGGTCGATGATGCCGGGGTTGGTCAGGCGGTGTTTGTGCCCGGCCGGTATATAGGTGGATTCGTTGGCGTTGATCAGGAATTCGCGTTCGCCATTGGTGATCTGCGCCGCGCCGCTGACCACCACCCAGTGCTCGCTGCGGTGGTGGTGCATTTGCAGCGACAACGACGCCTGGGGCTTGACCACGATGCGCTTGATCTTGAAGCGGCTGCTTTCCTCCAGCACCGTGTAGGTGCCCCACGGCCGGGTGACGGTGCGGTGCAGGCTGAAGGCCGGATGGTTCTGGCGCTTGAGCTCGGCCACGATGTAGCGCACGTCCTGGCTGCGGTTGGCGTCGGCGATCAGCAGGGCGTCGGGGGTGTCGACGATGATCAGGTCACGCACGCCGACTGCACTGAGTACGCGCTTGGGCGAGCCGATGTAGCAGTTGTGCACGTCATGCAGGATCGCTTCGCCATTGACCTGGTTGCCCTGGGCATCGCTGGGGGTGAGCTGGCGCAGAGCTTCCCAGGAACCGATATCGCTCCAGCCGATGTCGCACGGCACGACGGCCACTTGCTGGGACTTTTCCATCAGCGCCACATCGATGGAGATGTCCGGTGCACTGGCGAACGCATCGCTGTCCAGTTCGCGCTGGCGCGAGGTTTTGTTTTGCAGGTGCTGACTGTGTTCGAGGGCGGCACGTGCGGCGCTCAGCACGTCGGGCGCGTGGGTGTTCAGTTCATCCACCAGGGTGCTGGCCTTGAAGCAGAACATGCCGGCATTCCACAGGTGCTTGCCGCCGTCGAGGTAGGCTTGGGCGGTGGCCAGGTCGGGTTTTTCGACAAAGCGCTTGACCCGGTTGCCCAGGCTCAGCGCTTCGCCTTGTTCGATATAGCCGAAGCCGGTTTCCGGGTGGTCGGGCTGGATGCCGAAGGTCACCAGATAGCCGGCTTCGGCCAGTTCGCGGGCCTGGGTCACCGCCTCGGCGAACGCGCTTTCATCGAGCACCAGGTGGTCGGCGGGCATCACCAGCAGTTGCGCCTCGCCACCGAAATGTTCCTGCACATGCAGCGCCGCCACGGCGATGGCCGCAGCGGTATTGCGTCCGAACGGTTCGAGCAGCAGGTCCAGGGGCAGGTGGGCCTTGTTGACGCTGCGGTAGTCGTCCAGGGTGCGAAACAGAAGGTCGCGGTTGGTCACCGTGAGCACGCTTTCCACTCCGGGCAGGCGGGCGGCGCGCTGGAAGGTTTTCTGCAGCAGGCTCTGGCCGTCGCGCATGCGCATGAACGGCTTGGGCATGTTCTGCCGGGACACCGGCCACAAGCGGGTCCCCGAACCACCGGAAATGATGCAGGGAATCAATCCGTTGAGTGTATTCATCAATAGACTTCCTTGGTGGAAAGGACGGCCGGGACCGTCATGAAAACGATGTACAAGTCAAACCACACCGACCATTTGGAGATGTACTCCAGGTCGTACTCGACGCGTTTCTGGATTTTGAACAGGGTATCGGTTTCGCCCCGGTAGCCGTTGATCTGCGCCCAGCCGGTAATGCCCGGCTTGACCCGGTGCCGCGAGCTGTATTCGCTGACCGCCACCTCAAAGGCAACGCCTGCCGCCTTGGTTGCGGTGGCGTGGGGGCGCGGGCCGACCATGGACATGTTGCCCAGCAGTACGTTGAACAATTGCGGCAGCTCGTCGATGCTGGTTTTGCGGATGATGCGCCCGACCCGGGTGATGCGCGGGTCCTGACGGGTGGTCTGGCGTTCGGCGGTAAAGTCGCTTTGGTCGGTGAACATCGAGCGGAACTTGAACACACGGATTTCATTATCGTTGTAGCCGTAGCGGTTCTGGCGAAAAAGAATCGGACCCTTGGAATCGAGCTTGATGGCGATCGCCGTCAACAGCATCACCGGCGACAGCACCACCAGGGCGACGCTGGCCAGCAGCAAGTCTTCGCAGCGCTTGATAACGGGCGACCAGCCGCGCAGCGGTAACTGCGAAGTATTGAACATCAGGATGCCGCCCACATCGGTAATGCGGCTGTGGCCGTAGCGCAAGGCGGCCATGTCCGGCACCAGCATGACGTTCACCGACATCTGCCGCAGGCGGTTGACCAGCCCGTGAATACGCTGTTCGGCGGCCCACGGCAGGCAGATCATCACCTGGTTGACTTGCTCGGCGCGGATCAGCTTTTCCAGGTCGCGGGTATTGCCCAGCAAAGGCAGGTTGCTGAGTTCCTTGGGAATGCGTTCGGTGCGGTCGTCGATAAAGCCGATCAGGCCGGAGCGGATATCGCCATTGCGTTGCAGGTGGTCGGCGACATGTATGGCGGTATCGGTGAAGCCCAGAATCACCGTGCGCTGCAGGAATTTGCCCTTGCGCATCAGGCTGCGGTACAGGCGCAGCATCAGCAGGCGCTCCAGGCAGAACAGCGCGAGGCTGGCGAAATACCAGGCCACCAGGTTGCGTGGGGTCAACTGTGGGAAGAATTGCAGGATCTGGTACATGAACAGCAGGATGCAGAACGCCGCCGACCATGCCACGATTTTCGCGCGCAGGCGCAAGCGGTTACTGAACAGCTCTTCGGAATAGATCCCCAGAGCCTGGAACAGAATGATCGTCAACACCGCGAAAAACAGCAACAGCCCGAGGAAGTGCGAGCGCATCTCGGGGTCCATCGGGTCGAGGATAAACGCCAGGAACAACGGTGGAAAAATGGCGCTCAGTCCGTGGCCCAATTTGACAAAAACAATAAAAAACTCAACGAACCCGGCCCGGGTCAAGAACAAGCTGACGACAGATGACTTCTCGCGCATACCAACATCCCTCATTGCATACCAGGCTCTTTGCGCGACTGATGGACCCAGTCGCCCGCGAGCTACATCTGGTTAAAACACAACCGTTCATTCACGTGGAGACATCCAAATGAATGTAATTTGGCGGAGGAAGTGGCTGAAAGAGTTTCTATTCTGGCGTAGTCAATAAATTGACCATAAGGCGAGGATGGTATTTTATGCATCCTGATTGGTCCTTTGTATGACATTACTTTGACGTTCCTTGTGCTTGGTACTCGGGATAGCACTGTGATTTTGAGTGTAGGAACAAATGTCAGAATTTTCCTGTCCGTCAGGAAAGCTTTTTTTTGACGGGAGGGGGAAATGGGGACGCCGAGGGGCGGCTGCATCAGGCAGTCACCCTCGGAGAAGGGGGAGAAGTCAGAAGGTGCCTTGAATGCAGTGAGCGTCTCACCCGCCGCCGCCGAATCAAGGCATTGAAACGCGGACACTGTGGGAAGGGGCTTGCCCCCTCCCACATTTCACGGCGCTGCCGTCGCCACCATCGAGCGCCATCAGCCATGCATCTCAACCACCGCCGCCGAATCCAGGCATTGAAACGCGGACACTGTGGGAGGGGGCTTGCCCCCGATGACGGAGTGTCAGCAGTGGATGTATCAGCTGACCCACCACCATCGGGAGCAAGCCCCCTCCCACATTTAACGGCGTTGCCTGCCCCACCATCGAACGCCGGCAGCCGTGCGTCTCAACCGGCGCCGCCGAATCCAGGCATTGAAACGCGGACCCTGTGGGAGGGGGCTTGCCCCCGATGACGGAGTGTCAGCAGCGGATGTATCAACTGACCCACCACCATCGGGAGCAAGCCCCCTCCCACATTTCACGGCGCTGCCTTCCCCACCGTTGAACGCCGTCAGCCATGCATCTCAACCACCGCCGCCGAATCCAGGCATTGGAATGCGGACACTGTGGGAGGGGGCTTGCCCCCGATGACGGAGTGTCAGCAGTGGATGTATCAGCTGACCCACCGCCATCGGGAGCAAGCCCCCTCCCACATTTGGTCCTTCATGGGCCAGTGGGAACTCAGCTGCCAGTTCAACCCAAGCGCGCAGCCGCCCGCGCGACAATCTCTGCACGCACTCTGCGCGATTCTGACGTGCGCTTGTTGGCTTCTTCCAGTACGTGCGTGGGCGCTGTATCCGGGCGGCCCGAATCGAACGGTGGGGCCGGTGCATACTCGATTTGCAATTGCACCAGTTGCGCCGCCGCTTCGCTGTACAACTCTGCCGCCAGGGTCAGCGCAAAGTCGATGCCGGCGGTGATTCCGCCCCCGGTAAACAGGTTGCCGTCACGCACCACGCGTGCTTGCACGGGGATGGCGCCCAGTGGCGCAAGCAGGTCGTGGTAGGCCCAGTGGGTGGTGGCCTTGCGGCCGCGCAGCAAACCCGCCGCGCCCAATACCAGCGAGCCGGTACACACCGAGGTCATGTAGCGCACGGTTTGTGCCTGGGCCTTGAGGAAGTCCAGGGTGCCGGGGTCTTCCATCAATGCGCCCACACCCGAGCCGCCGGGTACGCACAGTACGTCGAGTTTCGGGCAGTCGGCGTAGGTCATGGTCGGCGTAAACACCAGGCCGGTGCTGGAGGTGACCGGTGCCAGGTCCTGCCACACCAGGTGCAGTTTTACGTCCGGCAGCGAACCGAGCACGTCATAGGGGCCGGTCAGGTCCAGTTGCTGGATGCCGGGAAATAGCAGAAAGCCGATGTGCAAGGTCATGGATGAGGCTCCGATAAAGAGGGTGGACGACTTCACTGTAGAGGCCTAGGCTTTGGCGCATACGCCATTAAGCCCACAGATCTCGCCAAAACATGCCCAGAATCATTCATGTCCTCGCTTTCGATAATGCCCAGGTACTCGACGTCACCGGGCCTTTGCAGGTGTTTGCGTCGGCCAATGACCTGGCGCGCCAGCGTGACTTGCCGTTGCCCTACGCGGTGAATGTGATCGCTGACCAGGCCAAACCCGTGGTGACGTCTGCGGGCCTGTCGCTGCTGGCCGATCCGCTGCCCGCCGTCGATCAGGCGTGCGACACGCTGGTGATCGCCGGCGGCTGGGGCGTGTACGGCGCCGCCGAAGACCCGGCGCTGGTGCACTGGGTGCGGGAAAAGTCGCGGCACACCCGGCGCATGGCCTCGGTCTGCACCGGCGCTTTTCTGCTGGCCGCCAGTGGCTTGCTCGACGGTTGCCGCGTGGCCACTCACTGGACGCGCTGTGAAGAACTGGCGCGCAAGTTTCCCGCACTGACGGTGGAGTCCAATCCGATTTTCATCCGGCAAGGCGCGCTGTGGACCTCGGCCGGCGTGACCGCCGGTATCGATCTGTGCCTGGCCCTGGTGGAGGAGGACCTGGGGCGCGCGGTCGCCCTGGAAGTGGCGCGGCACCTGGTGGTGTTTCTCAAACGTCCCGGCGGGCAGTCGCAATTCAGCGTGACGTTATCCCTGCAACAGCGCGACAGCCGCTTTGCCGAGTTGCATGCCTGGATCGGCGAAAATCTCACGCTGGATTTGAGCATTTCCACCCTGGCCGCCCAGGCCGGCATGAGCGAGCGCAGCTTTGTGCGCCACTACCGCGCCGAAACCGGCCAGACCCCGGCGCGGGCGGTGGAGCTGCTGCGTGTTGAAAGTGCGCGTCGGCAATTGGCCGACAGCAGCACCTCGATCAAGCGCATCGCCGTGCAGTGCGGGTTCGGCTGTGAAGAGACCCTGCGGCGCAGTTTCCTGCGGGCCCTGTCGGTGACGCCCCAGGCCTACCGCGAGCGATTTTCACCGCTGTAGCAATTCCAGCAGCGCTGCCAGGGTGGCCTGTGGCGCTTCCTGGGGAATATTGTGGCCCACGCCGGGCAACACGTGCCGTCGATAAAAACCGCTGAAATGCTCGATGTCGTCGTCTTCTGCAGGTGGCGGCCCCACGCCGTCATCGGCACCGCACAGGGAAATGCTCGGCACCGAAATCGGCGGTTGTTGCGCCAACGCCTGCTCGATGAACGCCAGCGCCGGGTCGCCCGGCGCGTACTGGAAGCGATGGCGGTAGGAATGGATCACCACCTCGACAAAGTCCGGGTTGTCGAACGATGGCGCGGTCTGCCCGTACAGGCTCGGCCCGCGTGTCCAGGACGGCGACCACAACGACCACAACAGCTCGCACAGTTCCCGCCGGTTGGCGGTCAGGCCATCCACGCCGCGCTGGGTGTGAAAGTAATACTGGTACCACAAGCGGTGTTCTGTCTCAGGTGCTCGCGGCTTGAGTGACTGAGCGATGTCCTGAATGTTGTAGCCATCGCCGGTCACCAACCCGCGAACCCGAATCGGCCACAGCGCCGCGACGATACACGCGGCCCGCCCGCCCCAGTCATAACCGGCCAGGGTGGCGCAGGGGATGGACAGCGCATCCATGAAGTCCAGCAAGTCCTTGCCCAGCGCCGCCTGCTGACCGGAACGCATGACCTGTTCGTTGATAAACCGCGTCGGGCCATAACCGCGCAGGTAGGGCACCAACACGCGGTAACCCTGTTCGGCCAGGCCCGGCGCGATCTCGTCGTAGCCGCGAGGGTCGTAGGGGAAACCGTGCAGCAGGATCACCGGCTCACCGTCGAGCGGGCCGTGGGTTTCATAGGCAACATCGAGCATGGACGTGCGCACGTAGAGCAACGGGGCGAGGGTGGTCATGATCGGCTCCTGAGCAGGGGGAGAATCAGGGTTGCCATACCGTTTTCGCACCACTGAGTTTACGGTCCAGAAACGTCGCCGCACTGATCAGCGCCAAATGGCTCAATGCCTGGGGCGTGTTCCCCAGGTGCCGGGCCTGGCTGTCGAACTCTTCAGCGTAAAGCCCGAGCGGGTTGGCGTAGCGCAGCAGTTGCTCGAACTCCAGGTGGGCTTTTTCCACCTGGCCGGCGCGGGCCAGGCATTCGACGTACCAGAACGAACACGCGGCGAACGCGCCTTCCGTGCCTTGCAACCCATCGATCTGGCTGTCGTCGTTGCGGTAACGATAGACCATGCCATCGCGCACCAGGCTTTTCTGGATCGCCTCCAGGGTCGACAGCCAGCGTGGATCGGTGGCGGCAACAAAGCGCACCAGCGGCATCAACAGCATTGAGCCGTCGAGCGCGGTACTGCCGATGTGCTGCACGAAATGCCCACGTTCTTCGTTCCAGAAGTTGCTCCAGATATCGGCATAGATCGCCTGGCGGGTCTGGTCCCAACGCGCGAAGGGTGCCGGTAACGAGCGCTTGGAGGCCAGGCGGATCGCGCGGTCCACGGCCACCCAGCACATCAGGCGCGAGTGCAGGAAGTGATGCTGCTCGCCACGCATTTCCCAGATGCCGACGTCTTGCTGATTCCAGATTTCGCAGACTTGATCGACCACTTCAACGGTGTGCTTCCAGCCTTCGTGGGAGATGGCCTCGCCGTATTTATTGACCAGGTACACCGCGTCCATCAGTTCGCCGTAGATATCCAGCTGCACCTGGTCGAACGCTTCATTGCCCACGCGCACCGGCTGCGCGCCACCATGGCCGCTGAGGTGATCCAGGGTGGTTTCCGGCAACTCCTGGCGGCCATCGATGCCGTACAGGATGTTGATCTTGGTCGGCTGGCCGCAGCAGTCGCTGACCCGCCCCTTGAGCCAACGCATGTAGGCGTTGGCTTCCTCGACAAAACCCAGGCGCATGAACGCGTAGACGGTAAACGAAGCGTCGCGGATCCAGGTATAGCGGTAGTCCCAATTGCGCTCGCCGCCGGGCGTCTCGGGCAGGCCGAAGGTCGCGGCGGCGATGATTGCGCCGTGTTTGCGCGAGGTCAGCAACTTCAGCGCGAGGGCCGAGCGGTTGACCATTTCACGCCAGCGTCCGCGGTAGTTCGATTGACTGATCCAACTGCGCCAGAACTTCAAAGTGCGTTCCAGGTAGAGGTCGGTGCAGGCGTTCGTCACGCGGGGATCGTCCTGGCCGCCGAGGACGAATTCAGCGCTCTCGTCCTGGGCCAGGGTGAAGCTGGCCGTGGCCACATGTTCGTCGAGGGTCAACGGGTGGCTGCCCGCCAGCCGCAGTCCGGGCTGACCGTCTGCGTTGAACAACACGCCTTGATCGACCGCCTTGGCGTGGGTCTTGGCGCGGGCATAGTCATGGCGCACGGCGCAGCGCAGATGGAAGGTCGCCGTGCCGCTGACCACCCGCACGCGGCGGATCAATAATGGGAGGTCATCGACCTCTTCGCTGACGGCCAGCAAATCGGTGATTTCCACCACCGCCGCATCGCTCAGCCAACGGGTTTGCAGCACATTGGTGTCGGGCAGGTAGATCTGCTCGCGGCGTGCATTGGGCAGGTCAGGGGTGAGCTGGAAGGTGCCGGCTTCAGGGCTGTCGAGCAACGCGCAGAAGATCGACGGGCTGTCGAATTCCGGCCAGCAGAAAAAATCGATACTGCCCCGGTCATTCACCAAGGCTGCGCTGCGCATGTCGCCGATGATGCCGTGGGCATCGATGGCACTTTGTGGTTCGTTCTTCAAATCAACCATTGCCACGAAACTCCGGATAAAGGCTCATGCCGCCATCGATGAACAGCGTGCTGCCGACCACGTAATCGGACGCGTCGCTGGCCAGCCACACCACCGCATTCGCCACATCTTGCACATCGCCGACGCGGCCATAGGGAATCAACTTGAGCAGCTCCTGTTCGGCAGCGCCTTCAGTGGCTGCACGGTTGATCGCCGTGCGAATCGCCCCCGGCGCAATCCCGTTGATGCGAATGCGCTGCTCGCTGACTTCCTGGGCGAGGGTGCGCATCAGCATCTCCACACCGCCCTTGGACGCTGCGTAATTCACGTGCCCGGCCCAGGGAATCACCTGGTGCACCGAGCTCATGTGGATGATCTTGCCGGCGGCGCGGGACACGCCCTCACGCACGCCCTGGCGGTTGAAAATCCGCACGGCGGCGCGCGCGCAGAGAAATTGGCCGGTGAGGTTGACGCCGATTACGGTGTTCCAGTCCTCCAGGCTCATGTCGACCAGGTTGGCGTCTTTTTGCAGGCCGGAGTTGGCGACGAGAATATCCAGGTGGCCGAAGGCGTCGAGGGTCTGGGCGAACAGGCGTTCGACGTCGGCTTCTTTCGACACATCGCCAGCAAGAGCAATGGCTTGGCCGCCGTTGGCATTGATCTGCGCCGCCAGCGCCTCGGCCGGTGCCGCCTGGGAATTGTAGTTAAGCACCACGGCCGCTCCGGCTTCGGCCAGCGCCTTGGCGGCGCCTGCACCGATACCGGAACTGGCGCCGGTGACCAGTGCCACTTGTTGCTGCAAGGAAATCTGCATCACCCACCCGCTGTTTAATGAGAGTCCCTTGTGCTGACTGATGTGGGGCAATGGAAGTTCAGCATGCCGCTGCGCGGGACGACGGGGAACAACCAATGGAACTGTGATTTCTGACAGTAGACGCCTCTCCATCCTCAGCTGAACACTACGAGTGTTGGATTGCCCTGGGATTGATACCATGGACACAAGGTGGTGGGTAGGGGTGCTGGCTGGCTCCTGTTGCCTGCTGGCGACCGCGCAGGACATCGCTGGAAAAGAGGTTTTCATCGATCAACTGCTGGCGCAAATGACGCTGGAAGAGAAAGCTGGCCAACTGAATATCGTCGGTATCGGTGTCGACGTTTATAAAGCGGCGCCCGAGACACTGGAACTCATCGCCAATGGCTCGGTCAGCGGGCTGGGTGGCATGCCATCCTGGCAGGCGGGCGTGGCGTTGCAGCGCCAGGCGGTGCAGCGCAGCCGTCTGAAGATACCGTTGTTCGTCGTGCAGGACGTTGTGCATGGCCTGCATACGATCTTTCCGGTAAGCCTGGGACTTGCCGCCAGCTGGGATATGTCGGCGATCGCTACCGTGGGGAAAGTCAGTGCCCGGGAGGCCAGCGCAGCAGGCATCAATCTGACGTTCAGCCCTGCGGTGGACATCGCCCGTGACCCTCGGTGGGGCAGGGTTTCAGAGGGCTATGGCGAAGACCCTTTCCTGGCCTCGCGCATCGCCGAAACCCTGGTGAAAAGCTATCAGGGCACGGACCTTCGCGGCGCCGACAGCGTGATGTCGGTCGTCAAGCATTTCGCCCTCTATGGCGCGGTGGAGGGCGGTCGGGATTACAACAGTGTCGAGATGAGCACGGCCAGCATGTACCAGTATTATTTCGCGCCCTATCGCGCTGCCGTGGAAGCGGGCGCGGGCGGGGTGATGATTGCTTTCAATGCCGTAGGGGGCGTCCCGGCGATGGCCAACCCCTGGCTGATCAAGCAGGTACTGCGTCAAGAGTGGGGGTTTGAAGGCGTGACGCTGGGCGACTGCGAAGCGATTGGCCAATTGGTCGACCACGGAGTGGCGGCACAGTCGGCGGAGGCTGCGGGCCTGGCTTTGCGCTCCGGTGTTGACATGGCGTTATGCGACAGTGCCTACGTCGACGAACTGCCGGCAGCCGTCAGGTCGGGTGCGGTGAAGGTGGAGGACCTGGACGCGTCGGTGCGCCGAGTCCTGGAGATGAAATATGCACTGGGATTATTCGACGATCCGTATCGCAAGTTGCGGCGCGCGCCGCCGGCACCGATCGAATCGCGACTGCAACGTGAGGCCGCCCGCGACATTGCGCGCAAAACCTTGGTGCTATTGAAAAACGCTCGACACACCCTGCCGCTGAGCAAGCAAGGCACCCTCGCCGTGGTGGGGCCTCTGGCGAAGAGCCAGCGGGACCTGTTGGGCAGCTATTGCGGTGATTGCGGCGCGCAACGAGTGGTCAGTATCCATGACGGCATAGCCCGCGCCGTGGCAGGCCAGGCAACCCTGCTCTATGCCAGGGGTGCCAACGTCAGCGACGATAGCGGGTTGATCGCCCGCATGCAGCGCTACCGCACCCCTTTGAACAGGGATGCGCGGGCACCGGATGCGCTGCTGGAGGAAGCCGTGGCGATTGCCCGTCGGGCTGACGTCACGGTGGCGGTGGTGGGCGAGCCCTGGAGCTTCAATGACGAGGGAAGCAGTCGCGCGCGAATCGACTTGCCCGACAGCCAGAAACAACTGCTCCGGGAGCTGAAAGCCTTGGGCAAGCCCCTGGTGATTGTCCTGGTGAATGGTCGCCCGTTGGACCTCACAACCGAACATCAGCAAGCCGATGCGCTGCTGGAAACCTGGTACAGCGGCACCCAGGGCGGCAATGCCGTGGCTGATGTGTTATTCGGTGACTACAACCCTGCGGGCAAGCTGCCGATGAGCTTTCCTCGCTCCGTCGGCCAGGTCCCGGTGCATTACAACCACTTGAGCACCGGGCGGCCCTACAACCCGGCTGCGCCCTACAAGTACACCACGCAATATATCGACGAAGAGGCGGGGCCGCTCTTTCCCTTTGGTTACGGTTTGAGCTACACCGATTTCAACCTGTCGAATCTGCAATTGGCGAGCACCGTATTGCCGCGCGGTCAGCCACTGAAAGTCAGCGTTGCGCTGACCAATACCGGTACACGTTCGGGTGAAACGGTGGTGCAGTTATACGTGCGCGATGTGGTGGCTTCGATCAGTCGACCGGTCAAAGAGCTGAAGGGGTTTGAAAAAGTCATGCTTAAGGCGGGTGAGCGAAAAGTCGTTGATTTTTGGCTGAACGAAGAGGCGTTGAAGTTCTATGACGCTCAGTTGCGTCACGTTGCCGAGCCTGGTGAGTTCAGCGTGCAGGTAGGGTTGGACTCCAGGGATGTGATTGAACAGCGTTTTGTCTTGGGTGAGTAAAGCGATCGAACGTTGAATCGCCCCTGATTTCCCAGGCATTCCCTCACAGCGCCGCGTACGCTTCGCCCATTCAGATAGGGAACATTTCGCGGTTCGCTCTTCATCTGTCACGACCACCTTCCTACCCGCATTCAGAAGTTTTCAACACGTCTAGGAACCCAATGCCATGGCTTTGCCACACAGCAAATGCCTGCTGGTGCAGACCTGCGCCACGGTTTATTGACCGCTGGCACGGCTGCAGCAGCAAGGCACCGCCCTAAATCAGAACTGGAGCACCACATGTCGGTATCCGCATCCAATCAAGCGTACACCCCATCAACGGACAACTTCGCGCAGCCCTCTGCAGGCGCGCAGGCCAGCCCGGCGGCCAAGGCAACAGGCGCGGCCGGCCCGAGTTTCGAGCCATCGGCGAGTCAGTCCGGCCCGGTTTTCGATAGCGCAACGCAGTCTTCGAAATCCGCCTTCAATCCAGGCCCACCTCCACGGCCCAATCCTACGCTGCCGGACCCTTACTACGGCAAGCAGAGCAACGAGGTACTGGCTCAGGGGCTGTTGGATAAATACAACGCCTTCAAACCCTGGTACGCCCCGACCGTTACGCCTGAGCATCTCAATAACCTGGCAGGTCGGCCCCTGACCGGTAACCCGGAGCGCGATTCGAATATCAGGCTGGCCAGGGAGGTGCTCAAGCGCCCGGGCCTGACGCAAGCCCTGGATCGAAATAGCGGAACCGGTGCTTTGGATCAGTCCCTGTCCAAGGACGACATCAGTAAATTCATTCTTTCGTCCAATCCACTGAAGCTTCAGGACGACAAGCAACTTGCCCAGAATGTCCTGAATAACTTCAACGCGTTGAAAGGGGCGTGGTGGAGCGCCGACAGAAACGCCATCGATGTCAATACGTTTGCAAAGTACGCCGCGCGCCCGCTGTATGGTCATGGGCCAACCGACAGCATTACCCAACTGTCGAGGGAAATCATGAATCGTTCGGAGCTCAAGGGCTCGATGGACAACGTTTTCGGGTTCCTGCGCGACGGCAAGATCACCCGAGACGATCTGTATCGGCTGCTGCGCTGAGACGTGGCCCCACTGTGTTGCATCGGCTGGTGGATGCCCGGCCGCGCTATCGCCTGTCGGCGATGCGGGAACCATTTGCAAGTATTTACCACGAACAGAGCATCCATGGGTCCTGCCCCTGGATGCCTTCGTCTACTGGAACAGGTAATGGCCTATGAATTCGACATCATTTGAACCTCGCCAGTCTCACTCCCAGTACGCTGTTGCAAGCCTGCCTGCTCCGGCAACTTCGGCACCAAGCTCAGGCAAATCCCAGGCAAAGGGGCTCAACCTCACGTCTTCGCCGAAGTTCAGTTTCAAGGCGCCTACGACCGAGGACTTCGACAGGGGCTCGCGAGCCGCGGAGGACGGGCCGGCGCCCCGGTCCGCGTGGTCATTGCTTGAAACGCTGTGGAGCAAATTTTCACGTCGGCCGTGACGGGCCAGCCTGGTCGGTTACAAACGCTCAAGTTTTACCCGGCGCATGCCCAGGGCTGATAGGAACCATTATTTTTAGGTTGCCACACATCCGATGCTTGTCTGGTGCTGACAGTCGACGCGCGTTCGAAGACTGAGCACTCCAGGTTCAGTTGATGGAATCTAATAGGGTGGGAATGAACATGACGAACGGGATTAATCCAGGCTCTGGAATACCTTTCATACCGAATCAGGGGCCTGCGCCAGCCAGCGGTGGTTATACGCGACTCAGCGTCGTCGACAAGGCAATCGGTACTCAGCAGCCGCTGGCAGCGGACTCGGGTTTTTTCTCGAACAGCTTGATGGTCAATGGCGCCAGTCGGCATTTCGACGGTCAAGGCTTGTATGGCGGTATGTCGAATGTGGGAAACCCCTATACCAGTTCGGATGACCACCTGCTGGCGACAGACTTGAATAGTAACTTTCCCATGCTCGATAAGTTCAAGACAGATGGCCATCTGACCCAGAGTGGGCTGCAAAAAATTGCTGGCGAGGATGTGCATAAAAGCAGCGTCTCCGAACGCACCATCATGTTGGCCAGGGAGATACTCAATCGTCCCAGGCTCAACGAAGCGATTCTCGTAGACGGCGGTAAAATCACGCCTGAAAGCCTGGCCAATGCTTCCGAACGGCTCACCGGCAACACCAGCCCGAATACTCAAAGTGCGGACCCGTTCCATAGTAAGTCCAATGCCCAGGTCGTTACCGCATTCAGGGGAGTGTTCGATCAACTGCGCGATAAATCGGAAGATTTCGTCTGGCCCTTCGATAAACACCGATTTGTAAAAACAGACACGCTTGTTGAAATGAGCAAGGACCCTGACGAACTGGACAGTAAAGGTAATGTTGTGCGAGACCCCGCCAACGGTTTCCCGAAGAAGAAATACAGCGAACAGTTGGTGTACCTCGCCAAAAACATCGTTGAAAGACCCGGCTTGCTGGACTCGCTGGACAGCTATAAGGCCAATGGCTACGAACTCACGGGAAGTCGTAACAATGATGGCTGGCTGAAGAACTACAGCATCGATCGATGGTTGGAAAACGACAAGAAGGAAAAGGGCAACTGAAGGCGCCGCAGAGGCATGAGCGGGTTGCAGGAAGCAAGCCGCTCATACAGGGGTTTATACGCGCAGTATCCTCCCACTGATTGCCACCGCCACCAGCAACCCTCCGATCAGCAGGAAGGCGGTTGCCACGCTGCTGCCATGGGCAATGAACCCGATCACTGCCGGCCCCGCCAGAATGCCTGCGTAGCCCAGCGTGGTAATGGCGGGCACGGCAATGTGTTCCGGCATCACGCTCTGCTTGCCGACAGCGGTATAGAGCACCGGGACGATATTGGAGCAGCCGGCGCCCACCAATGCGTACCCGAGCAGCGCCATTTCCCAGGCAGGGGAGAGCGTTGCCAGGAACACACCGGCCGCTGCCAGCGCGCCACCGCCCACGATCACTCGGGTAGCGCCCAGGCGCCGCACAATAATGTCACCGGTTAGGCGCCCGGCGGTCATGGTCAGGGCGAATGCCGCGTAGCCCAGGCCGGCATACGCTGGGTCCAGCCCGCGCTCGTCACTCAGGAACACCGCGCTCCAGTCCAGTACCGCGCCTTCTGCCAGGAAGACGATGAAACACAAGCAGCCGATAAACAGCACCACGCCATGGGGAATGGCAAACGCCGGCCCCGAGCTTTCACTGCCGTAGGGCAGCAAATGCGGCGCGGCCTTGAGCAGCGCCACTACCATGATGACGATCACTACCAGGGTTGCCTGCAGCGGCGACAAGCCCAGCCCCAGGAGGCCGGAGACCCCCGCCGCACCCACGATGCCGCCCAGGCTGAACAAGCCGTGGAAGCCCGACATCATGGTTTTCCCGCTGGCGCGTTCAACAATCACCGCTTGCAGGTTGACGGTCGAATCCACGGTACCCAGGCCTGCGCCAAACAGGAACAACCCCGCCATCAACAGCGGAATCGAACTCACGGTGGCCAGCATCGGCAGCGCCAGGCAGATCATGATCGTGCCGGCGGTCAACACGCGCCGGCAGCCAAAGCGCGACGCCAGTACCCCTGCCACGGGCATCGCGAGAATCGACCCCACCCCCAGGCACAACAACAACAGGCCAAGCGTGCCCTCGTTGAGTTGCGCGCGTGCCTTGGCGTACGGCACCAGCGGCGCCCATGCCGCGATGCCGAAGCCGGCGATGAAAAAAGCGATACGGGTGGACATTTGCTCCAGCCGCCCGGGAACCACGGGGGCGGAAGTGGGGATGGCAGTCATGAATAATCCTTGGCGTTGCGTTTAACGAACGATGTCCGGCGTGACATCCTTGCACATCAGGCCTCGTCGGGCGAGCCGGGTTCCCTGGGGATCAGCGCGCTGAGCGTTACGATATGTCCACGCAAAGGCTGTCGACTGTATGCAGGTGAGTGTTCTGTAATACGCTGTTGCCTCCTTTTCAGTTAACCGACGAGCAGATCGATGAGATTTCTCAGGCCGTTTTCAGCGTGACGCGTTTCTATGATGCGCGCGGCAATATCTATGGGGTTGTCAGCCCGGAATACTTGCGTCGCCGGGGTGTGGAACTGCCAGACAGCGCCGACCTCGCCGCGAAGGCGCGACAGGCGTGGACCGTGTCGGCCATCGCTGCCGAATGTGGGTGGGGGGCGGTTTCACCGGCAGCCGATGCCAAGGCCCATCGCTGCGATGGGTTGCTGGTGGGACCCTTTCAGGCAGCGCCGCCCTTTGATGTGCTGATCGTCAATACCGACGGCAGTCTCGCCGAGCGCAGTGGCAACGGGTTAACCATCTTTGCCCAGGCATTGACCGATCAGGGCCTTATGTCCGAGGGTTGCCAGTTGAGGGTGCATCACGATAAGGCGGATGCCGCGTCACCGGTGGTCACTCAGGTGGAGCCTGCGGTTTACAAGCAAGTCAGGGGATTCTGGCTGGCCTTGGGACAGCCGGCGTTCGGCCCGTCGGCCGTCAGCGCCGAGGAGGTTCAGAGCGTTGTCGCGCAGAAGGACGGGTTCAGTCATGTTGTCGCGCTGTCGGCGATAGATCCGCAATGGACACGCAGCCAGTTTGTGCGAATAGGCAATCCCCATTGCGTGACGCTCATCGAGCAGGCAGCGGCGTTGCCTGGCAACGACGCCATGGATCAAGCGGCATTGTTTGAGCGCTTGCAACAAATTGCATTTGCGCCGCCTGCGGGCAGTGGACGTCCCTGCGGTGCTGGGGTCAATTTGCAATGGGCCGCCCGTGCATCGGGCAATCAGGTACTCGCGCGGGTATTCGAGCGCGGCGAGGGGCCCACTGCTTCCTCTGGTACCAGCGCCAGTGCTGTGGCCTGCGCGGCTTGGCGGGCGGGTTGGGTTGGCGCCGGCGAAGTGGCTGTGGTGATGCCGGGGGGCACGGCGCCAGTGCGTTTGCAGGTTGAGGATGGAACACTGTCGAGCGTCAGTCTTTTCGGAACTGCATACCCACAGGCATAGGCAACTTGCACGGCAATAAGTGTCGGCTTTTTCCCTGTCGGATATCTATCTTGAGAAGTACTGATGTAAGAAAGTTCTGTTGTTGATTATGTGTTTATTTGCATGAGTCTTTTATTTTGTAAAGGACACTTCCATTCTCGCCGTACGAATCTTCTGTTTTATTTTCAAAAGGCCGTTTTTTTCCTGAAATCGCTAAGCTTCAGAGCGTTCAGGCGCTTTTTCTCGGCCAGCATTCCGGCAATCAACGAGGAGAGCTTTTAATCAGCGGGTTATTGAGGGCGGGTAACAACGGATGGTTGACGCGTTTGTTTCGTCACGTTTCAAATTAATGATTCCAGGCGTCACAGCCAATTTGCAGGTACTCGCTTTCGAAGGCAGTGAGTGTCTTGATCAGCCGTATTTCATAGATGTGCAAGTCACCAGCGAAAACCCTGACCTGGATCTGGAGGCGTTGCTGCATCAGCCGGCCTATCTGGATCTGGGCACAACGGATCAAGGCCTGCACGGGTTGGTCTACGCCATCGGCCGTAATGGCCCGGGGGCCCGGTTCACCCGTTACCACCTCACGCTCGCACCGCGCCTGGCGTGCCTGGCCCATCGCCTTGACCAACGGATTTTCCAGCAGCGCAGCGTGCCGCAGATCATCGCCAGCGTGCTTGAACAACACGGCATCCTCGCAGATGCCTACGCGTTCGAGCTGGGCCCGGTGATTTATCCGCCGCGGCCCTTCTGCGTGCAATATGGGGAGACTGATCTGCACTTCATTCAGCGACTGTGCGAGGAAGAGGGTATCCATTACCACTTCCGTCATCGTGCAGACGGTCATTTCCTGGTGTTTGGTGATGATCAGACAGTGTTTCAGCGCCTACCGATGCAGCGGTACTGCTCGACGCTTGATCCGATGGCCGCAACCAACGGGGTCCAACGCTTCGATACACACCTGGAAACCCGCAGTCGGCGAACGGTGCGCCGTGATCACGACTTCGAACACCCGTCGCTGCGGCTGCAGGACGCCTCTGGCGATGCACCGGGCACAGCGCTTGAGGACTACCATTACCCGGCAGGTTTTACCCGTCGTGCACGGGGGGCGCAATTGACGCGTCGCAGTCTGGAGCGGCATCAGTCCGACCGCCAGCGCGCGTCGGGCAGCAGTGACCAGCCCCTGCTGCGCAGTGGTCATTTCCTTGAGTTGCAAGATCACCCGGATCCGACCTGCAATGACCTGTGGTTGCTTACCTCGGTGCGCCACGAAGGCTATCAGCCCCAGGTCCTGGAGCAAGCGGCAGGGGATACGGACACCTTCGTGAGGTATAGCAACCATTTCACTGCGACCCCTTGGCGTGCCGTGCATCGGCCACCCCTCAAACATCCCAAGGCCTCCATTAATGGCAGCCAGACGGCGACGGTTACGGGGCCTGCGGGCGAGGAGGTGCACTGCGACGCGTATGGTCGCGTGAAGGTGCGGTTTCATTGGGATCGGCTGGACAGGTCGGATGACAAAAGCAGCTGCTGGGTGAGGGTCGCAACCGGTTGGGCCGGTTCCGGGTTTGGCGCCATGCTGATTCCTCGGGTGGGCATGGAGGTGCTGGTGACCTTCCTGGAGGGAGACCCGGACCAGCCGGTGATCAATGGTTGCCTGCCCAATGCACTACACATGCCGGCCTTTTCCCTGCCGCAGCACAAGACCCGCAGCGTGTTGCGCAGTTGCAGTGTTCCGGGTGGCGCGGGCAGTAACGAGCTGCACCTGGAAGACCGCCGTGGTGAGGAACTGATCTACCTGCGCGCCCAGCGTGACCTGGAGCAGCACGTGGGCCATGACAGCCGTTTGCAGGTGCTCGGTGAGCGCAGTGAAGTCATCCGAGGCTTGAGCACGGTTCGTCTTGAGGGGGGAGAGCAGCGCCACATCACGGGCGAGCGCAGCGTTGTGATCAAGGCAAGCGATCACCTCGCCGTGCAAGGCGACAGCCACATCCAGGTGGCTCAGGTCATGGTGATCGAAGCCGGTCAACAGATTCATCTGAAGGCAGGAGCCAGCCTTGTCATCGATGCGGGCGCCCAGTTGAGTTTCAAGGCGGGCGGCGAGCATTTGCAGATTCAGGCCGGCGGGATTTTCAGCAGCCGGCCTATCACTGTCGGTGGTTCGCCAGCCGTTGCAAGGTCGGCCAGCCCTTCGTCTGTTGCGAGCCCCCCAGAGGTGTCGGTGGTGCAGGGCCTTATCACGGACATGGCCGGCCAACTGGATGCGGATTTTTGCCCCTTATGCGAGCGCTGTCGCGAAGGTCAATGCGCCAGCACCGGGAGGGCCGCGTGATGCAGCACGAGCCTTATCAATGGATGGCGCAGCAGCAACAGGCGGGGCGTCACCTGTGCCTGATACTCGAAGCCGGCAATGAGCGCTGCCAGTCGCTCATTGCGGCTCGCGACCTCTCGCACTATTGCCCGCTCTATGCTGAAACCGCGGCAGCGGAACTGGCGAGCAAGGGCCCGGTGATCCTGCTGGTGGAGCAGATAGGCGAGCCTGCGCTGGTCGATTTTCTGCAAAACCCCGAGGCCAATCGAGGATGGCTGGGCAGTTTGCCCAACGATGACCTGGCCATTGTGGTCCGACATTGGCGTGAGCGCCTGCTGGTCGGGCCAGAAGGCGAAAAGGCCCTGTACCGTTTTCACGACAACCGCACCCTGGCCCGTGCCCTGGCGTATCTGCCGGCAGAGCAACGGCCGGTCTACCTGGGCCCGCTGACCAGTGTGTGCTATTGGCATGAGGAGCGTTGGTGCAGCCACGACAACCCCGCGCCGGGTGCTTACCCGGTGCCCGATCCCGCGCCCTGGTTGCAGGTGCCCAATCCCCGGGCGTCGGCCATTCTCCAGGCCAATATCCTGCGCTACCTGCTGGCCGAACGCAGTGAAGACCTGGCGGCCTTGGTGGAGTTTCACGATCCCAGGATCTGGTTGGCCGGTGTACTGGAGCAGGCCCGTACCTGGCGATGGCGGTCGCCTGAGCAACTTGAATTCCTGGTGGTGCGCCGGCTGGAGGAGGCGACCCGGAGCAGTGTCATTCGCTGGCAGCCGCTGGAGGGCGAGACACCTGCACAGCATTTTGAGCGGGTGCGGGAACAGTGGTGCACAGAAGGGCTTGGGAATGCGTAGGTTGATACGAAAAGTGTTGCTTGGTGTTGGGATGGTGTGGCTAACGGGATGTGCGGGGAGGGCGCCGGATAGCTTTACGTTGGAGGTGGATTTGCCGGCGGAGTTTAAACTTAAGACGGCGGCTAATTACCGACCCGCAACGGGCGAGACCTGTATGTTGCCGCAACGACGAGGCAAGCGGCCCGAGCGGAAATTATTTTTTTCTGACTACAAGCCTTTGGCGAGCCGGGTGAGTTATGAGCTTGCATTGAGTGAAAGGGTGGACGGATGTCCGTTGGTATTGGCCAATGTCGAGTTCGACTTCACGGCGAAGTGGGGAACGCGCACTGCAGATATCGGAGGAGATTATGCCCGCATCTCCATTAGAGATCGTCTGGATACGCCTGGAATGCCGGATTCAGGGGTTCAGCAGATATCAGGGATGTGTCAGTGGTGGTTTCGCACGGTTGGTCCTGTTCATGGCATCAGGAAAATTCTGCAGTGCCGTTCGGTGGATGATGCCGGACAACTGCAAAATGCGAGACCCGGTGGTGTTGCGCAACGCGACCAGTTACCGGGGAAAATACTCAGGATGGTGCTGACGGTGTCGGCGGAGGAACAGCCTGCTTTTGATGATAATTGGATAGCTGTACCCGGTGGATGGAAACGTTGCAGAGGAACGAGTTTTGAAGACATGTATGGTCACTGTAACGGCGATAAAACCAACTTCAAACCTATAAAAATGCCGGATGGTCGCATCTGTGATGTGTACCCGTCATGTAATTAACAAGGAAACTACTCATGAAACAGGACGCAAGGACGCGAGCTTTTTTCAGTGACGGCAAACCGGCCTGTGCCCTACGAGGACACTGGTTGAGTTTTTGTCTGGTTGATGAAAATGGTGTGGGAACAATGTATGGCGGCCTGCGGTACACCGTCCATGACAGTGTCGGACAACGATACAAAGGTAGATTAGACGGTCAAGGGTTTGCCAGATTAAAGAGTATTTATTGCGGTCCCGTGGTGCTCGTATTAGACGAACTATATTCAGGCTTAGAACAGTGGTATCGGCAGTTAATGGTGCGGCGTACTTATGAACTTCCTATTACCGACCTCCAGTTTCGCGCCGAACAAACGCGATTCGCCAATGCCAATGGCCAGCGAACCGAGAGTAATCCTGTACAGCAGAAAGCCGACCGGTTCTATCAAGTGGAAGTCCGAGACCTGGTCCGCCATGTCGCCCATCTACCGCCGATAGAATCACGGGCACACCGCCCCAAACGCCATGCTCTGAAAATGATGGCCGAACTGGGGTTTGGCCCGCCAGAATCAACCTTGGCGGGCATCGTACTATTCCCCAACCTCCACACCGCTCTCGAAGTTCGGCCACTGCGAGCGCTACGCCCCATGCTGTCGACGCAGGACAGCTTTTGTGCCCTGAACCTGTATCAACTGGCATTGTTTGCTGCGATGAGCTACTGCGATTTCGGCCAGGTGCCGCCAAAAAATCCTGTGGATGAAGTCCGTTTCCCGCAGCATCCCAGCGTTGGAAATCTGTTCGCCGAACAGCTGTCGGGATACCACGAAGCCTGGCAGATTGATCCGAAGCAGGTGCAGCGTTTTTATCCGCTTTATGAAGAAGTCGCTTATTCAAAACGCTTCGAAATCTTGCCCTTCGATCCTGAGTTGTACCCGCGAAATCGCCCAGAACTGAAAGATGAACAGGAATACCCTGCGCGCTTGCACTTCTTCGATGACGAAAAAGACGGTACCGATACTCAGGCTTTTATCACTCACCACGATGAGGTGGTCCTGATATCCGTGCGAGGCACATTCAGCAAGGCCGACGCGCTGCGGGACGCCAATGCCCATCAAGTGGCGTTCGCTGATGGTGTCGGCAAAGCGCATGAGGGCTTTTATCAGGCATACCGAGCGATGCGTGATTTCATAGTGCGATACCTTGACCAGTTCCATGTAGGGCAGCGGATAATCATCTGCGGCCACAGCCTGGGCGGCGCAATTGCCCTGCTGCTGGCTGAAGGACTGCGCCGAATCCCGGACGCCCATTACAACCCACTCCTCTACACCTACGGCGCCCCCCGCGCCGCCGATTCCGAATTTATCTCCGGCGCCTCTGCCCTGGTTCACCATCGAATCGTCAACCATAACGATCCTGTTCCCAGTGTCCCGGCGCCGTGGATGAACACCACTGCCAAACTGTGGGTGCCGGGGGCTGTCACCTTGTTCAGTGCGCCCACCGCCGGCGGTTTGCTGTTCGCCGCCGGCCTGGTGCGCGTCGGTGGCAGTGCCTATCAGCACCATGGCGAACAGCAGCACTTCATGCCGATCACGCTCCCGGATGGCACGCATTCTTCAGTGCTGTGGAAACCTGGCTGTGAGTCGATCCAGGAGCTTGGCTGTACTCAAGCGTTGCGGTTGCACGGCGACATGCCCGACCGCGACAACCTGTTGAGGCAGCTCTTCCAGGCCAACCAGCACTTCATGACCGCCAGCTATATTCCTGCGGCCTGGGCGACATTGCGCCGCTGGCAGCAAACCCTGGATAGCCAGGGCCCTCTGGTCACCGCGAGGGAGTTCGAGTTGCTTGATCGCGCGCTCGAAGACATGCGCGAGCAACTGAGGGCAAAACGCCGCGAACTGGCCCGCATGCGCCCGGCCAACGACCGTAGCCATGAGCATAACGACGCCCTGAACGCAGAGATTGACCGTTTGCATACCAGTCGCGAGCGCCTGGCCAGCCTGCGCTGGCGCCGTCTCGATGGGCGCGATGTGTATGGCAGCCACGCCCAGGGCGCCCACCTGCAACAGGGCCTCAAGCGCTGGTTCACTCACCGGGAAAACCGAGTCTTGGCCCAGGTTGCCAGTATCCCTTCACCCGTCCACAGCGACCTGGGCAAAGCGCAAGTGCTGGACATCGACTCGATCGTCTAGCGCCGCGTTACATGAATTCAACCTGGGCCGGCTGACGCTTCATCAGCACCTTGCCGTTGCGGATCGAATACAACGGCAGGCCCTGGCTGCGAATCACCTCATAGTCACTGTCTGCCGACAGCACCAACAGGTTGGCCGGTCGGCCGGGTGCCAGGCCGTAGCGGTCGCCGAGCGCCATGGCCTTGGCGCTGTTGTCGGTGACCAGGTCCAGGGCGCTCTGCAGGTTGCGGTAGCCGAGCATATGGCAGATGTGCAAACCGGCTTCCAATACCCGCAGGATGTTGCCATTGCCCAAGGGATACCAGGGGTCGACGATGGAGTCCTGGCCGAAACACACGTTCATGCCGGCTTCGAGCAGTTCGTTGACGCGGGTGACCCCTCGGCGTTTCGGGAAACTGTCAAAGCGACCTTGCAGGTGGATACTTTCGGTGGGACAGGAGACGAAGCTGATGCCGGAATGGCCCAGCAGACGAAACAGTTTGGCGCAGTAGGCGTTGTCGTAGGAGCCCATGGCGGTGGTGTGGCTGGCGGTGACGCGGGCACCCATGTCGCGGCTGCGCGCTTCTTCGGCCAGCACCTCAAGAAAGCGTGAGTGCGGGTCATCGGTTTCATCGCAATGCACGTCTACCAGGCAGCCGGTGCGTTCGGCCAGGTCCATGAGGAACTTCACCGAACTCACCCCTTGATCGCGGGTGTACTCGAAGTGGGGGATGCCGCCGATGACGTCGGCGCCCAGGCGAATGGCTTCTTCCATCAGTTCACGGCCATTGCGGAACGACTCGATGCCTTCCTGGGGAAAGGCCACGATTTGCAGGTCGATCAGGTGCGCGCTTTCTTCACGCACTTGCAGCATGGCCTTGAGCGCGGTGAGGTCCGGGTCGGTCACGTCGACGTGGGTGCGCACATGCTGGATACCGTGGGCGGCGAGGGCCTGGATGGTTTTCTTCGCGCGAGTCCTGGTGTCTTCCTCAGTGATGGTGGCTTTTCGTTCGCCCCAGCATTCGATGCCTTCGAACAGGGTGCCGCTCATGTTCCAGCGGGGTTCGCCGGCGGTGAGCGTGGCATCCAGGTGGATGTGCGGTTCAACGAAGGGCGGGATCACCAGGTTGCCGGCGGCATCCAGGTCGCCGGCCATTAACATCGGTACGCCTGTTTGCGCAGTGATGCTGGCGATCCGGCCGTGTTCCAGGTGCAGATCATGCAGGCCTTCACGGTCGCGCAGACGGGCATTGATGATGTGCATGGTCAAGTTCCTCTTGGCTAAATTCAATCAGGCGACCGTCAGATTACCATTGGCGGTGCCCAGGCTCATGCCTTGGCGTCAGCCAGCGGTGCGCGCACGCGCAGTACGGCGCTGAGCAGTACGTAGGTGAGCGACGCGGCCGCGATCCCCACCAGCGGTGCAACCCAGGGCGAGTTGAACGCCAGCAGCGTACCCACCGCGTACGCCGTCAGCCCGGGCCAGTTGAAGGCGGGCAGGCGAGCATCTGCCAGGCGTGGGTACTGGCCGCGATAGCGATAGAAGAAGTCCGCCATGATCACCCCGCCAATCGGCGGGATCACCGTGCCCAACAGAATCAGGTACGGCACGAGCATGTCGTACATGCCCAGCAAGGCGAGCAGGGTGCCGATCACTGCACCGGCCAGGGTCACGGTTTTGCGCCGCCGGGTGCGCAGCAGGTTGCAACCTGCGACGGCGAAGTTGTAGATGGTGTTGTCCTGGGTGCTCCAGATATTGAGCAGCAACATGGCCATCGCCGCCATGGCGAAACCCTGCAACAGCAGGACTTCCACCACATCCGGTTGCTGATAGACGATGGCGCCGTAGGCACCGATCAGCACCATCAAGCCGTTGCCGATAAAAAAACCGATCAGGCTGGCCAGCACCGCAACCCTGGCCGAGCGGGAGAACCGCGTCCAGTTGGTGGCCTGGGTCGCGCCGCTGACAAAGGTGCCGAATACCAGGGTGATCGCCGTGGACAGGTCCAACTCGGCGGTCGGCACCACCGCCAGCAGGCCGTCCAGCCCGCCGACCTTGACGGTGGCGACCCACATCGACAGCAACAGCAAAAGGCCCATGGCGGGCACCGCGATATAGGACAGAATTTCCAGCCCGCGATACCCCACGTACGCGGTCGCACAGAACACCAGGCCAAACACCACCATCAAGGCCAGCACGCTGCCCTGGCTCAACGCGAAATACTTGCCCAGCACCACGGCGGCGGTGGCGGTGCCCCAGGCGTACCAGCCAATCTGGGTGAAACCGAGGATCAGGTCACTGAGCTTGCTGCCGATTTCACCAAAGCAGAACCGCCCCATCAATACCGAGTTCAGGCCGCTCTTGAAGGCGATGTACCCAAGCCCTGCGGCGTATATACCCAGCAGCAGGTTACCCAGGGCCACGACGCCGAGCATGCCGGTAAAACTGAAGGCCACCCCCAGCTTGCCGCCGGCAAACATCGTTGCCGTAAAAAACGTGAACCCCAGCAGCACCATGGCCGTGGACGCAAGGCCCTTGCGCGCATGCAGCGGCACTTCACTGAGCGGGTAATCGTTGCCGGATTCTTGCTGGGTCATGTGCCTTGCTCCCTGAATGAAGACGCAGGCCTGTTGCACCGAGCGTGCCAAGCCTTCGGCAGCGGTGTATCGACAGCCAAGCGCAGGGAGGGCGTCGGCGCGAGGGTTCCAGGTGGCCTATCAAGCGCGAAAGCAGTGCAGTCGTGAAACAATTTGGATCAGCTGCGGCCAGGCGTAAAAAACCACCCGCAGGTGGTTCTTCAACGCTGGATCGCTTATTCGCCGCGATAAATGCAGCCGCTGGTGCACGTCTCATGGATGCGAATCGCGCTGAGTTCCGGCAGCAAGGGTTTCAATTCAATCCAGATCCACTTGGCCAGCACTTCGCTGGTGGGGTTTTCCAGCCCAGGGATGTCATTGAGGTAGTTGTGGTCCAGACGCTCGTAGAGCGGCTTGAAGATCGCCTTGATTTCCGAGAAGTCGCGAATCCAGCCGGTATGGGGATCCAGGTCGCCGCTCAAGTGGATCGCCACCTTGAACGAATGCCCGTGCAGGCGCCCGCATTTATGGCCGTCCGGGACGTGGGGCAGGCGGTGGGCGGATTCGAACGTAAACTCTTTGAAGATTTCCACGGTATAACCTGTAAGGCAGGGTTTTAAAGGGTTCTGTGCGATTGTCAGTTATTGGTGTACTGATCAATGTACTGATTGGTCGTTGCTGGGCGTAATTGAGGTCATCCATTCAGCAATTGCCGACTGGCGCCATGCGACTGAGTTGGGGCCTATTCTAACCTGTTTTGGGAAGGTGCCCTCCCTGATCCGACGATAAACGGTATTGCGCCCCAGGCCGGTCGTGTGAAGCACCTCATCCAGGCGCAGAAAGCGGTCGATATTTTCTGCTCTGTTCATGGCTCTCTCCTTACGCCCACCGTGGGCCGCGCTGTCTTGATGATGTGGATTGCCAGGCCAAAGGTGATCAGCAGCCAGGCGCATTTGCCGGCGAAGACGTAGATCAGTACGTCGGTGGTGCCGGTGTCCAGCAGGTAAGGTCCGGCCCACAAGAACCAGCCGTAGGTTCCTACCAGGTACAGCAAAGCGCCCAGCAGTATCAGGGTGAGTTTCATAGCGGACATGGGGTGTCCTTGCCGCACTGGGCGGCAGAAGGTAGGTTATGGTTTTGCCGCTTTGGCGTGGCTGACGCAGAACTTGGCGGGTTCGCCGTCGCCGTCGAGGTAGGCGTGACACATGAAGCCTTTCTTGTCGTGGGCCATGAACTCGGCATCGCAAGTGGTGATGGGCGATTGATTGGCGATCGATCCCGGGCGATATGCGCAACCATGACAGGCGCCGGCCGTGTCGCACTTGCTGGCGATCGTCACGCCCTGGCAGGCGCCGATGAGTGTTGGCAGGTTTACGCTGTTGAACTTGTCGGGGTGGACGCCGCACTCCTCAATCAGCACCTGATCGCTCTTTTCCGCGCAGCTGCTGGCAACCGAGTTGGCCATGCCGATCAATTGCGCTGTGAACTCAACCAGACGGCGTTAGCCATGGATCCGCAAGTAGACCTCCAGCGCAGAGCGCCGACCCTCCAGAGCTATCTGAGCCATGCCCGCCAGGTTCTAGGCATCACTTTTTTCCATGCTGTATTCACAGTCTGCAGGCATACAAATACCTCGCCCGCCGCTCACCGGCAGGTATGTAGGGGGATTGGGGTTTGGTTTGCATTGATTTACTATTGGCCAGCCAGCAATCATGGAAGGAGCCAGCCTATGAACGTCAATGAGTCGCTAAGAAGCGCCGCCCGCAGTGGTGCTTTGTTAACTCAACGATCGATAGCTTTTGCGCGCTCTGAAATGAAGGCTTTTCTGGGGTGTGCTCTAGGCTGCTATCTCGGCTTCATCGTATTATTTCTCCTGAAAGCTGATCCGGAGACGGCGACCTTCGGTGATTTCCTCAATGTGATTCATTCTTCTTCGAAAATTGCCGCGTCCTTCATAGCAGCGGTTCTCTCGGTCGCTCTACGATCGATGTTTACAAGAAAATGATGGGTGGCTTGGCGGTGGATGGACTTCGCAGCCATGGCCCAGGCCCCTTGTAGATGAAGACGTAGGCGAACCAGAGGGTGGCGATCATGGCGTCACACGCTTGAACTCGACCACCCAGACCCACGGTTTTGCAACCCAGTCACCGTCGACTGATGACCAGAGCAGCTCGAACGATTTGCGCGGGTCAGCGCTGTAGGTATCGATCCCGTCGACGTGCCACCATTCACCGAGTTCGGCATGATCGGTGTAAAGCCGGACGCCTGCTGCCTTGGCCTGATCCTCGCTGATATCCTGCAACCGCTCGACGCGCACGGCTGTAATTTGCAACAGGATGCGGCTGGCTCAGCGCGGGATATGGATGGGCGCCACCGGCCTTCTTTGCCGCCGAGCAAATCCTTTGACCAGCACGCAAAGTTGTAGGGCTTCGAGCGCGGATCGTCATAGTTGAATGCGCCATCTTCATCGAGAAAGCTGTCGTCAATGATCAACCACCCAGTGGCTCAGGCGCAGCGCTGGGTGACGATTCATCGCCTGGACGCAGACGGGGATCGGGAGTGGGAAGAGGTGCTGAGCGTCATCGCCGAAACTGACGAGCTTGAGCTGACGCTCAATGATGACGGAAGCGTGACGGTGAGGTGGGAGCAGCTAGAAATAGAGGTAGCGGGAAGAGGGGAGGTTGAGCCAGAAGAAGAGGCGGCGCCATTCTGAGCGAGGTAAAAAAGCCCGCGAGTTTCGGGCTTTTAGTAATGGTGGATTAAAGGGAATCGTTCTTTTGTTTTTTTAGCTCCGCAGCGCATTCCGGACTGTTATTAAAGGCGTACTCCACTACGAAGTAACCTTTGTCTCTAGAAAGGGCTCGAGCGTCGATCGAGATGCTGTTGATCTCGTTTTTGATTCCTGGACCTTTCCATTCCGCAGCCAAAGTTCGGTCCTGCTTGAAAAGCCCGGTCATCCAATCATTCGAGTCCTTCCAAATACTGCTCGGCATCAAGAAGTCATAGGCCTTTGGCTTTCCGTAAACAGAGGTCAATGCTTCTTTCATGGAGTTGTAGCCTGCTTGCAATTGATGACCGAAGTCATTCGTCTGAATGGTTTTGCTAACACCTCTAACCACGCAAAGGCCGAAAGTGGGGGAAATGACCAAGCCATATTGCTCAAAGGCATCGTTTGGCTTGGGTGCGCTATTGAGCAAATATAGATTTTCGGACTCCTTGACGAGTCTTGGGGCTTCGCCCGTCATTTTTTCAATAACATCCCCGCTTATTCCCGCCTCAAACCCAAAAGGCCCAACACCTGGCGGAAGAAGATCAGGTATGGATGCAGGTAGAGGTGAGGTCACAGAGGCGGTTTGAGTTGCGCTCAGTGTGGATGATGGAATTGAAGATCCGCGAACAGGATTCAAGCCGTATTTTGCCACCAGGTACTGCTGCTCAAGCATCGCGAGAGTCTGCTCGCTAGTCGCTATGGTTGAGAGCTTCAAAGCTTGGATGAGGCCCCCACTGTATTGGGCTGCTTCGGTTTTAGCCGATGCTATGCCTTTCTTCGCTTGCGCTATTTCACCTGCCAGCTTGTTGGCCAGATCCTCATCCACCTTTGAGGCAACAGTGGAGACAGTAACGCTTCCTTGTGACTGAACAGCTAAGATGCGCTGCTCTAAAAGCGCTTGGTTAGTCTTAAGAATTTCCACTCGAGTGGAAATTAGGTCCTTTATCAGCCCGCCACTATAAGTAGCTGCCGACTGGGTGCCAGCATCAACATCTTGCTTGGTCTGCGCTAGCTCCGTTTCCAGGCGGGCAACATAAGCCTTTTGCTCCGGGGTGAGATCTTTGTCCATGCAACCCTGCAGAGCGATAGCGGCCAAAAAACAAAATACATATCCGTGCTTGCGCAATTTGAATCCCTCCCGTAATTGTGCAATCACATTACCATTCGTAGCGTACAGCCACCATTGATACGCGTGGTTTCAGTCCCGCTCCTTGGATCTCAGCTTGGCTAGGCCCTGCTCGATGTGCCCAGCCTTGTCGCCGATCATCTCCAAGGCGCCGAGGAAGTTGTCGCCTGGCTCGGCATTCCCTTGTCTTTCGACACCCAAAGTCAGTTCCATTAGTGCAGCTTCAGGGGACAGCGATTCTGGTAGATCCGTTACAAGGCATCGGGCAGGAAGTATTCGGGGTGGGCATTAAATTTGGTCTATGCGCATGACGTCGATATTTGTATGAAAACGGATTTTTAAGGTGGGTAAGATTTCGTAATACCCATGCTGGTCCTGCCTAATCGCTTTGAAGCTTTCGCTCGTTGCGGGCGGAACATAGAACATCTGTAAGCAGACCTGACCGGCCTGCCAAACGGTGTACCGCAGCCCTAAGAGGGGAGTCCGGCCACCCGGCCCCTGGGTGCTGTCTGAGAGGAGAGTAGATGAGGGTTCTATAGTGTCAAGGCGTGGGATTTTGATACGAGGGGCGGCTAGTCTTGCAGTGATGAGCAGCCGGCTGAAAGGGCTTTACAAGGAGCGGGAGTTCCAGCGCCCACCGTGAAAAGGTCATGATAGGGCAGATACAAGACGCCCGGCGCTGGCCCGGGCTTGTCGACTTTACTTAGGACGAGGAAAAACAGGTGGGCTTGAAAATTTACCCATGTCACGCGCATCCATCTCTGCTTGACTGCATCCCATGCGCTTGGCTCGTTCCCGGAGTGCCCAGTTTTCCCCGCCCCAATCTGCCGGTCTGCCTTGCAATTTAAGGACAAATTCGTGGCCTTTGATGACGTTGCTCGTTCCAGCACACTCCCAAACTCGCTGCGCATCAGACTTTGGCATTGGCGCATTTAAGGTAGCCTTTGCGCTCTCGGATAGCGAGGGCGGCGTGTTGGCGCAGCCCGCGAGAGCAAGCGCGAGCAAAATCGAGGGATATCGCATTTAGATTCCTTTTTTCCACCGTTTATTCGAATGACTTTAAAAGGCTGTCATGCGTACAGCAGGGGGTTAGTTTGATCAGTATTAGCCCACCCGCGAGATTAAATTAAAACTATCGCTATTGAGCGCTGAGCCGCTTCATTGACCATCTCACAGTATCATGGGGAGCCGGGGTTCCATCAGCCCAAACGGAGTTACCACTTTGCTCCATTTGCAGGCTATCACCGCTAAAGTGTCCGACGAAAGTTAGTGTAACCGTGAGTTGCAGAACTCCCTCATCGTTTTTATTAACAATATGCTCCTCGCCTTTTATCCAATCACCTTTGCGCGTGAAGATAACGGGGTTGTCAACACCGGGGTGGTCATTGGTGTAATAGGCCCATCGCTTAAAGACTACTGCTTGCGGTTCTTTGGTACGCCACCACGTGAAGCTGTTGGCGTCTTTGAAATAAACATAGACATGATATCGCGACCCAGGCTCTTCGTTATCTGCGTACCAAAGCCCCTTCGGTACGGGGACAATGGGAGCTGTGGTGCAACCCAAAAGAAGCAAGCTCATACAAAACGAGAGAAGTATTTTTTTCATGACGTCCATTTTCATTTACAAGGCGGATCGCCTAGACGCATTTAGTCCGCGCGGGCATAAAAATGGTTCAGCGCTATCAGCTCAACCACAGCCACGAAAACGCAGAGCACAAGGAATCCAGGACTGAATACCCGCTTGCGGCCTGATGAGCCCCAGCTAAGATCAGCTGCGTCGGAATAGCCGGGAATCATCATGAGGAAAGCCAGGCAAGCAATGACCCCAACCTTGCTCCAGAAGCTCTGCTCTCGCCATGCAGTCATTTATGCTGTTCCGCAGCGCGCGTTATACGGCCGTTCTTCACCTCATCCGCATAACGCACCAATTGATCAGCCTCTTCGGAAAACGTACCCATCAACCCCGTCAACCCGCACAGTTCCATGACGTTGTTGACGTAGTTGGTTCCGATTGGTGCTGTAGGGTCGCTGCGATTAGTGAAGACATACCTAAGCCCGCCGGTTATGGGTAGCATATTTTTCAGCAATTCGACGGCCTGGATTGGCAGCGGCACCGCGTGCTCGCGCCGCGCCTTCATCTTCGCCGCGGGCGTTGTCCAGATCGCGGCATTAAGATCGATTTCAGACCACTCAGCGTGCCGGACTTCGCCCGGTCGTGAGGCTGTGTAGATCATCAGCATAATAGCCGACCGCAACTGGTGTCCCGACACGCACTGTTGAATGGTGGCAATGGTCTTGGGTAGTTCGCTGAAAGACAAGAATGGATGCGGCCGGTTTTGGGCGCCTTTCTCAGTGACTGCGTGCATCTCAGCCGTAGGGTTCGATTCAATCAGTCCGGTGGCGATCACATAGCTGAACACCTGGCCCATCCTCTGCCGGAGCTTTACCGCCGTGACTATAGAACCGCGCTTTTCGATGCGCCGTATCAGGCCGATTACGTCGCCGCGCATACCGCTGGGTCAAAGTGCTTGCAAACGCTCGCCCAGGCCACCGTTGTCCGCCAACTGCAGGAACTCGTCGCCCAACCGTCGACTCTCGCTCATTGCCGTCTGCCAGTAGGTGTTGCGGCTCGCGTCGTCGCCCATGAAGCGCTTGAAGTCGCTGCGGTCCGGCAATTTACCGTGGGGCAGGCGGGCCAGGTAGTCCCTTGACGGCGCCAGCAGCAGGACATCCTGCAACCCCTGTGGGTTGCTGCGCCGCCACGGCAGGGCTTTGTCGAACCAGCCCGGAATCACGCGGTCGGTGAAGTGCGGGTACAGCACGATATCGTCGCCGCAGTAGGGCAGGTCGAGGTGGTAGTCCAGCAGGCCGCCGTCGCGGTAGGTGCCAACGCCTGCGCCGGGCAGGTCGCGCACGCCTTGCATCACCATGGGAATCGAGCCGGATGCCAGCAGCGCCTGGCGCAGGTTGCCCATTAGCAGTTCAAGGAAGCGCGACGGGAAATCCTCCAGTGCATGCACCGGAGGCGCCTGGCGGGGATCGTGGATGATCAGGCGTTCGAAATGCCGCGACAGCCGTGCGCGGCCGCGCAGGTTATCGGCAATCACCGATGACAGGCCCAGGCCCAGCCGGCCTCGATGGTCATCGGCGAGCAGGCCATGGCTTTTCACGACCATGATGTTCAGGCGGTAGTCGGGGTGGTTCAGCACCTGTGCATCGCGGCCGGCCAGCAGGTCGTCGAGCATGCGCCGGCAGCTCTGGCTGACTTCGGCCATGGTCACGCCTTTGGCGAAACGCTGTTCGTTGTACAGGCGGCCCAGGTCGAGCAAGCCTTGCACCGGGTCGGGCAGGCACGCGCTGGCAAACCGCCAGGAACCGATGGACGCACCGATCAGCGCGCGTTCCCGAGGCATGCGTGGCAACCAGTCGCCGAACAGCGCCAGGTCCAGGCCCTGTATGCCCAGGGCCTTGGGGCCGCCGGCCGCACCCGGGAGGATGCCAACGTCGGCGGGTGCAAGACCTTGCTCACGAATGCGCGCAAAGGCGCGTTTGCCAGCCCTGAGCGTCAGGGCGGGGAACTTGATGTGAATAGCTGTCATACCGTTCTCTGTCAGAGCGATTGCAGGAACAAAGCTCGCTCCTGCAGAAAATTGCCATGGTGGCAATTCAGTTTCAATTAAGTTGCCGCGCGTACCGTGATCAGGCGTAGGAAAAACATCCTGAAACGGAGACTTATCATGAAGCGCCTCACAGCGCTGGTCGCCGCCGGTATCATTGCGTTCTCGGTCACGCCGGCCTGGGCAATGGACCCCGACAAACCGCTGAAATTGCCCGGCACTGTTACAATTGTCGCCTTCGATCAGCTTGAAGCCGCCGCCCTGGCCTTGCATCCGGGGTCGACCTTGCTGGGCACCGATCTGGACGAGGAATACGGCAAGTACATCTATCAGATCGAACTGGAAGATGCCCACGGCCTTGAATGGGACATTGAATTGGACGCGCTCACCGGGCACGTCCTCAAGAATCATCAGGACACGTAATGACGCTATATCGACGCGCCGGTAGTCTGGTGCTGCTGGCGCTCCTGGCCTTTTGCTCAAGCCTGGCCGCTCGCGACCTCAATCAGGATGAAGCCTTGGCGCTGCGACAGCAAGGCGTGATCCTGCCGCTGGAGCTCCTGTTGCACAAGGCAATGTCACGCTACCCAGGTGGCAGGCTGCTGGAGGCGGAGCTGGAGCTCAAGCATGGCCAATACGCCTATGAAGTGGAACTGGTGACCACCGAAGGCGTCGTGCGCGAAATCAAGCTCGACGCCACCAACGGTACCTTGATCAAGGATAAGGAAGACTGATGCGCCTGCTTTTGGTGGAAGACAACGTCCCGCTGGCCGATGAGCTGCTGGCCGGCCTGCAGCGTCAGGGCTATGCGGTCGATTGGCTGGCCGATGGACGCGACGCGGCGTACCAGGGCCGCAGCGAGCCCTATGACCTGATCATCCTCGATCTTGGCCTGCCGGGCTTGCCGGGGCTCGAGGTGCTGGGGCAATGGCGCGCGGCAGGCCTGGCCACGCCGGTGCTGGTGCTGACGGCGCGTGATTCCTGGGCGGAACGCATCGAGGGGCTCAAGGCCGGTGCCGATGATTACCTGAGCAAGCCTTTTCACCCCGAAGAGCTGCACCTGCGCATCCAGGCGTTGTTGCGCCGGGCCCACGGGCATGCCAACCAACCGACCCTGCAGGCCGCCGGTCTGCACCTGGACGAAGGCCGCCAGTGCGTGCTGCGCGACGGTGACGAGATCCAGCTCACGGCCGCCGAGTTCCGTCTGTTGCGCTATTTCATGCTGCACCCCGAACAGATCCTGTCCAAAAGCCATCTGGCCGAGCATCTCTATGATGGCGAGACCGAGCGCGATTCCAACGTGCTGGAAGTCCACGTCAACCATCTGCGCCGCAAACTGGGACGCAGTGTGATCGAAACCCGGCGCGGCCAGGGTTACCGGTTTGGCGCCAGCCCTGCATGAAGTCGATCCAGCGGCGCTTGAGCCTGGGGTTGATCAGCGTGATGGTGATCGTCGGCGTGGTGCTGGCGCAAACCAGCCTGTGGTTGTTCGAGGCCGGATTGCAGCGCTATCTGGAGGCCGGGCTGCGCAACGACAGCGAGAACCTGCTGGTGGCGCTGGTGCGTGGACCCAACGGTGTGCAGCTGGACGAGCAGCGCCTGTCACCGGCCTATCAACGGCCATTCTCGGGGCACTATTTCCGCATTGATTTCGCCGACACGCACTGGCGCTCCCGCTCATTGTGGGACCAGGAACTGCCGACGCTTCCCGAGGCCGGTCTCAAGGGCAACCTGCAACTGGGGCCTGAAGGCCAGAAACTGTTGGTATTGCGCTCGGACTACAAACGCTTCGGCCAATCGATCTCCATCAGCGTGGCGCAGGACTACACGCCGGTGCGGGAAAGTTTCCGCCTGATGCGCCAGATCGGCCTGGTACTGGGGCTGGCGGCCTTGCTGGTGGTGCTGGTATTGCAGCGCATCACCGTACGCCGCGCCTTGCGTCCGCTGGAAACCGCGCGCAATCAGATTGCTCAGTTGCAACAGGGCCAGCGTTCGCAACTGGACACCCAGGTGCCCGCGGAGCTTGAGCCGCTGGTGGCGCAGATCAACCATTTGCTGGCGCACACCGAAGACAGCCTCAAACGCTCGCGCAATGCCCTGGGCAACCTGGGGCACGCGCTGAAGACCCCATTGGCGGTGATGCTGAGTGCCGCATCAAGCGAGGCGCTCAGGGATCAGCCGCAGTTGAGCAAGTTGTTGCGCGATCAGCTTGAACAGGTGCAGCAGCGCCTCAACCGCGAGCTCAATCGCGCGCGCCTGGCCGGTGAAACCTTGCCGGGGGCGTTGTTCGACTGTGAAAAGGAACTGCCGGGGCTATTGGCCACACTGCGCATGATCCACGGTGAACACCTGGACCTCAGCTACCACGTCGCCCCCGGCCTGCAACTGCCCTGGGACCGGGAAGATTTGCTGGAGCTGCTCGGCAACCTGCTGGACAACGCGTGTAAATGGGCGGATGCCGAAGTTCGACTGAGCGTGAGTGAGGCGCCGCACGGCTATCGGCTGGCGGTCGAAGACGATGGCCCGGGCATTCCGGAGATCCAGCGTGAGCAGGTGTTCAGCCGTGGCGCACGCCTGGATGAACAGATTGATGGCCACGGCCTGGGGCTGGGCATCGTGCGCGATATTGTCGAAGTGTGGGGCGGGGTGCTGCAGTTGCAGGAAAGTGAGTTGGGCGGCCTCAAGGTGCTGATCGAATTGCCCAGGCGGTAGTGCCAATCTAAAACTGTGGGAGGGGTGGTGCGACGATTCGACTTGCCCCTCCACAATCCAATGTGGGAGGGGGCCCCCGATGGCGGCCAGCGTGGTTTAACGGGGCGCCCGAGATCAAAGGCAGATCAAGATCAAGAGCGGCTCGCTTCGCATCGTGGTTACGGGTGGGCGCGGCTGCTTTGTGTAGGAGCGAGCTTGCTCGCGAAAAACTTACAGGCGCCGCGTTTATTCAGGAAGCACGCGGTATCGTTGACGTTTTTCGCGAGCAAGCTCGCTCCTACATTGGATCGGCGTCGTTACACCCTGAACTGATCCATCAACCCCTGCTGCTGATTCGCCAGGTTGTTCAACGCCCGGCTCACGCGCGCCGATTCATTGGCCTGTTCCGACAGCGACTCGGTCACGTCGCGAATCGTCGCCACGTTGTTGTTGATCTCCTCGGCGACGGCGCTTTGCTCTTCGGCGGCGCTGGCGATTTGCAGGTTCATGTCGCTGATCACGGTGACGGCGTCACCGATCTGGCGCAGTGCGGTGACCGCCTGGCCGACCTGTTCGACACTGCCTTGAGCCTGACGATAGCTGTTGCCCATGGCACCGACGACTTCCTGGGTGCCGCTTTGCAATTGCTCGATCACGACGCGGGTTTCTTCCACCGATTCCTGGGTGCGTCGTGCCAGGTTGCGCACTTCGTCGGCCACCACGGCAAAACCCCGGCCGGCCTCACCGGCGCGGGCGGCCTCGATGGCGGCATTGAGCGCCAGCAGGTTGGTCTGCTCGGCGATGCCGCGAATCACTTCCAGCACCGAGCCGATTTTTTCGCTGTTGCTCGCCAGGCCTTCAACCTGGGTCATGGCAGTGCTCATGTCAGCCGCCAGCAGGCCGATGTTGTTGGTGGTCTGATCGATCACGGTCAGGCCGTCGCGGGTGGACTGGTCGGCATCGCGGGCCGCTTGCGCTGCCTGGGCTGCGCTGCGGGCGACGTCCTGGGCGGTGGCGCTCATTTCGTGGGAGGCCGTGGCCACCTGGTCAACCTGACGATACTGCTGCTCCATGCCGGCGCTGGTTTCGCTGGCGATCGCGGCGGATCGGTCGGCGGTGCCACGGGCGTCCTGCACCGATTGTTTGACCTCGGCGATGATCGGCTGCAGCTTGTCGAGGAAACGGTTGAACCAGCCGGCCAGTTGGCCCAGTTCGTCCTGTTTGTCGTAGGCCAGGCGGCGGGTCAGGTCACCTTCGCCGCTGGCGATGTCCTCGAGCATATGCGCCACGCCGAGGATCGGCCGGGTCACGCTGCGCGCCATCAGCCACACCAGGATCAAACCGACCACGGCGGCCAGCAGGCCCAGGCCAAGTTCGAGCAGGGTGCCCTGGGTATTGTCGGCATCCAATTGGGCTTTGAGCGCCTCGGCCGGGGCCACCAGGACTTTTTTCGGTACGTCCAGCAGCACGCCCCATGGCTTGCCGTCCGGGATCGGAGCAAAGGGCGCCAGCACTTTGAGTTGGTGGTCGGTGCGCAGGCTGCGGATCTGTGTGCCGCTCGCCAGGGCACTGATCAACTGTGCGCCGCTGTCGCGGTCGACCTGGTCCAGGCGTTGACTGAGTTTGCTGGCGTCCGGGCTGTAGCCGGCGAGCAAGCCGGTGGGGCTCAGAATGCTGACTTGGGTCTGGCCGTCGTAGAGCTTCTGGCTGGCCTGCTGGCTCACGGCCTGCAAGCTGTTGAGATTGATGTCCACGGACAACGAGGCAATGACTTTGCCGTTGACCATCAGCGGGAAGACGATGCTGGTCATCAGCACGTTCTGCCCGTCGATCACATAAAAGTAAGGTTCGATCACGCAGGGCTTGAGGGTGGTGCGCGGGCAGGTGAACCAGGCGTTGGCTTTTTCGCCGCTGGGGCCGATGGACGTGTCGGTCATGTCGCTTTCGGGCAGCGCCATGGAGGTGATTTTGCCGGGCGTCGGCTGCGACCAGTACAGGGCGAAGCGGCCTTTGTCGTTACTGCCCAGCTCAGCCTGGTTGGCGAACAGCTCATCCTTGCCATCCAGCGCATTGGCTTCGAATACCAGGGACAAACCCAGCAGGTCAGGGTTGGCCTGCAGCGCGGCGCGGACCTGGCGAGTCAGGTCTTCGCGGGTGTCGAAGGCATCCAGAAAGCGTTTTTCCGCCTGCTCGCGCAAAAACAGCACCTGGCGGGAAAACCCATGGCCGTACTGGTAGGCATCCATGAACTGCTGGCGAATGCCCAGCGCCTGCACTTCACCTTGCGCCTCGATACGCGCCTGGGCGGCTTCATCGAGCATCTGCATGCTGGACGCCTTGACCTGCTCGGAACTCTGCGCCATGCGATACAGCGACAGACCCACCAGCAGGGTCACGATCCCCAGCAGGCACAGGCCTGCGAGCAGGGTGATTTTCCATTGAATGGAGAGCTGCCTGAGCGACATCGGGACATCCTTACCTGAATACACATAGAAAACCCGTTATCGGCTGTGTCAGCTTTTTCTTTATTCAAGCAGTCAATTTAAACCTGCCCAGGGTCACAGCTTTTTGACATGGCCGGCCGGCTGCTGCAAAGTGCGGGCCCTCTAATAAGACCTCTTTGAGCCCGTACGCCGGCAGCGCCTTCAATGGCCGCTGCGGCGCGGGCATGCCTGTCTTTTATGTTTCTGTCTTGAGGTAAACATGATTAACGCTGTTATCGCCGCGGTCGGCACCATGCTGGTGCTCAGCCTGTCCCGTGTGCATGTGGTCATCGCCATTATTGTGGGCGCCCTGGTGGGCGGTTTGACCGGAGGGCTGGGGATCGACGCCACGCTCAAGGCGTTTAACAGCGGTTTGGGCGGCGGTGCGACGGTGGCTTTGTCCTACGCCTTGCTCGGCGCTTTCGCAGTGGCGATTGCCAAGTCCGGCCTGGCCCACGCCTTGGCGGACAAAGCGCTGCTGCTGGTCGATCGCCAGGAAGCCAGCGGCGGCAACCACGTCAAATGGCTGCTGATCGGCCTGCTCGGGGCGGTGGCGATCGCTTCACAGAACATCCTGCCCATCCACATCGCGTTCATCCCGCTGCTGGTGCCGCCGCTGTTGTATGTGCTGACCAAACTGCAACTGGATCGCCGCCTGATCGCTTGTGTGATGACGTTCGGCTTGATCACGCCGTACATGTTCCTGCCGGTGGGCTTCGGCAATATCTTCCTCAACCAGATCCTGCTGGCCAACGTGGCCAAGAGCGGTGTGGACATCAGCCAGGTCAACGTGACCCATGCCATGAGCCTGCCTGCGCTGGGCATGGTGGTCGGGCTGCTGGTGGCGGTGTTTATCAGCTATCGCAAAAAACGCGTGTACGACCTGGAGAAAATCGAGCGTGTCGAGCAGGTGGCGGTGCAGTACAACCCATTGACCCTGCTGGTGGCGGGCCTGGCGATTGCCTCGGCGTTCATCATTCAACTGTGGCTGGACTCGATGATCATCGGCGCGTTGGCCGGGTTCCTGATTTTCTCGGTGTCGGGCATCGTGCGCTGGCGCGAGACCGATGACCTGTTCACCGAAGGCATGAAGATGATGGCGATGATCGGCTTCATCATGATCGCCTCGTCGGGCTTTGCCGAAGTGCTCAAGGCCACCGGTGATGTGCGTTCCCTGGTGGAAACCTCGGCGGCGTTCATCGGCCATAGCCGTGGAGTCGGGGCGTTGTTGATGCTGCTGGTGGGGCTGTTGGTGACCATGGGCATCGGTTCGTCGTTTTCCACGGTGCCGATCCTGGCCGCGATTTTCGTACCGTTGTGTGTGCAACTGGGCTTCAGCCCGGTGGCGATCGTGTGCATCGTCGGCACCGCCGGCGCGTTGGGCGACGCCGGTTCACCGGCCTCCGATTCCACCCTCGGCCCGACCTCCGGCCTGAATATCGACGGCCAGCACCATCATATCTGGGACACCGTGGTGCCGACTTTCCTGCACTACAACCTGCCGCTGCTGGCGTTTGGCTGGCTGGCGGCGATGACGCTCTGACATCAGCTCCCTCACCTCACTGTAGGAGCGAGCTTGCTCGCGAAAACCGCCCAGATAACGCGTTCATCCAGAATGCACGCGTTATCGTTGGCGACCTTCGCGAGCCAGCTCGCTCCTACAGAAATGACGCATTTGGCCGCTAACCTCTCAAGTCGCCCCTAATAAGAGAGAAAAGCCATGCGTCTGAGCCTCAAGGCCAAAGTCCTGTCCCTTGCCGTCGTGCCGGTGTTGCTGTTCGCCCTGGTCATCAGCCTGACCACCGTGTGGATATTGCAGGGCCAGGCGCGCAATGAGGTGGATGAAACCCGCCAGCGCCTGCTCAACGATGCCAAGGCTACCCTGCAGGGTTATGTCGAAGTGGCCATGACCACCATCAAACCGCTCTACGACGCAGCTGCCCCCGGCGATACGGCGGCGCGGGCGCAGGTGGTCAAGTTGCTGTCCAACACCGGCTATGGCAAGGACGGCTACTTCTTCGGCTACGATTCCGAGACCATCCGCCTGTTCAAGGGCAACAGCCCGGACGGCGTCGGCAAGAGCTTCAAGGACAACCGCGACCCCAACGGCGTCTACGTCAACCGCGACCTGGTCAAAGTCGGCAAGGACGGCACCCACTACCTGCAATACAGCTCGACCCAGCCCGGCCAGACCGAGTTGGTGCCCAAGCTCGGCTACACCGAATACCTGCCCAAGTGGGACATGGTCATCGGCACCTCGGTCAACCTGGACGGCATCGAAGCCCAGGTCGCAGTGGTCGAGGCCAAGGTCCACGCGCGCATGGAGGGCGTGCTGTTGAGCATTCTCGGTGTGGCCGCCGTGGTGTTGCTGGTGATCGCCGCTGTCGGCCTGCTGGTGGCCAACACCATTCTGCGCCCACTGAGCCTGATGAAGGCCAACCTGGACGATATCGCCGCCGGCGAAGGTGATCTGACACGCCGCCTGGCCATTACCAGCCAGGACGAACTCGGCGACCTGGCCGGCGCGTTCAACCGCTTTGTCGACAAGATTCACGGCCTGGTCCGCCAGATCACCGAAATGACCGCGCAACTCACCGGCCTGGTGAGCCAGGTGTCCGAGCAAGCCCAGCGTTCGGAAACCGCCATGGAGCGTCAGCGTCACGAAACCGACCAGGTCGCCACCGCAATCAATCAGATGTCGTCCGCCGCCCATGAAGTGGCGCGCAGTGCCCAGGGCGCCGCCGTGGCCGCGCAGCAGACCGATGCCGAGGGCCAGGCCGCCAAGCGCGTCGTGGACGGCAGCATCGCGCAGATCCATGCGCTGGTGAGCGATATCCGCAGCAGCGGGGTGTCCCTCGACAGCCTGCAGCAGGATGTGTCGTCGATTGTCAGCGTACTCAGTGTGATCCGCTCGATTGCCGAACAAACCAACCTGCTCGCGCTGAACGCGGCGATCGAAGCTGCGCGTGCCGGGGAGGCCGGGCGGGGCTTTGCCGTGGTTGCCGATGAAGTGCGCGCCCTGGCCAGCCGCACCCAGACCAGCACCCAGGAAATCCAGGGCATGATCGACCGCCTGCAAAAAGGCACCGAAGCCGCCGTGGACGCCATGCGCCGCTCCAGCGATGCCGGTGACGGCACCTCGGCCCAGGCCAACCAGGCCGGAGCATCGCTGGACACCATGGCGCAGTTGATCGGCACCATCAACGCCATGAACGCGCAGATCGCCAGCGCCGCCGAAGAGCAAACCGCCGTGGCCGAGGAAATCAACCGCAGCGTGCACCAGATTGCGGGGGCGGTGGACAGCGTGGCCGATGAAACCCGACTCGGCGCCCAGACGTCCCGCAGCCTGGCGGATTTGGGTCAACGCCTGGGGCAGTTGGTCGGTCAGTTCAGGATCTGATCACTCCAGGCTTGGCTCCACCGCTTTTTTACGCGGCAACGCGTGAGAGGTTCACAGGCTGTACGGCATCAGCTCATCTGAATCAATGTCTTGAGGATTGTGCTTTCGGTCGAGATGGTTTTTGCGTTCGCCTGATAGTTGCTCTGGGCCTTGATCAGGTCGACCAGCTCGTTGGTCAAGTTGACGTTGGAGTTTTCCAGGGCGTTGGCCTTGATCGAACCCAGCGTACCGGTTTGCGGGGCGTCGTAACCGGGTTGGCCCGAAGCGAAGGTCTCTCGCCAGGTCGTGCTGCCGCCAGGCTGCAGGCCTTGTTCGTTGTTGAAGCTCGCCAGCGATATCTGGCCGACAGCCTTGCTCTGCTGATTACTGAACGTGGCGAACAGTACGCCGTTGCCGTCGATTTTAAGGCCGGTGATCTGGCCGGTGGCATAGCCGTCGGTGAACGGCGGGTTGCGATAAGTGGCCGAATTGTACTGGGTGGTGTTGGCGATGTTGACGGCGATCCCGGTCGGATTGGCAGCCGCGCCGTTTGCTTTCCACACACCTCCCGTCACAGTGCCAGGAACCCAGCCGGTAATGGTCAGGATTTTATCGGATACGCCTGCGGTTACCACGCTGGTGAGCCTGCCTGCACCATCAAAGGTCAATGTCGACGGCACCGGTGGGGTCGATGGCGTGCCGGTTGGCGCCGAACCATCAGGGTTGCGACCGTCAATCAAGGTGTAGGCGTTCCACTTGTTGCCGTCGGTTTTCACCAGGTACTGCACCATCGGGTGCGCGTTGCCCTGGGCGTCGTACAACGTCGTGCTGTATTGAGTGGTAAAGGTGCTGGTGTCGGTCGGGTTGAATGGCTTGGCCGCCTGGTCGATCACCCGTTCCGAGGCGTTCAGGTTACTGGTGGAGTCCACCTTGGTGGAGGCCCTCGGCGGCAGGTTCGACAGGTTCAGTTGCAGGTCGGTCAGGCCGCGCTTGATGATCTTGCCATCGGCATCCGCCGCGTAGCCTTGCAGGCGCGAGGTGCCCGTATTGTTGGTGATGTAGCCGTCTTTGTCGGCACGGAAGGCACCGCTGCGGGTGTAGGCCAGCGAACCGTCGCTGCCCTTCTGGACGAAGAAACCACTGCCCTGAATCGCCATGTCGAGGATGCCGCCGCTGCCGTTGACGTCGCCTTGAGTGAACTGCTGAGACACGGTCGCCAGGTTCACCCCGTTGCCGATGCTGTTCTGGCCGGTACCCAGTTTGGAGGCGGCATAGATGTCGGCGAATTCCGCACGGGAGGACTTGAAGCCTGTGGTCGCGACGTTGGCGATGTTATTGCCCGTCACGTCCATCTGCTTGTTGGCGGCGTGCAGACCGCTAAGGCCAGTATTGAAAGACATATCAACTCCTTGGGGTGCCGTTGCTGTTCAAGGCGGGGAAGGGCTGAGTGTGTACAACGCGCATGGATGTTCGTGGGAGGTTGTGTGGAGAGAGGGTGGAGGCCTGGATTTATTTACCCGGCGCGACGTCAGAGGTCGCGCATCAGCACGATTGATCTGCGTCTACCCTTGCAACAAAGATGGCACTCGCAGCGCTGGCAGCGGACTAAGCAGCAGGGCGCACATGCGCGCTCTGCTTTTCTGACATGGATCGGACATGAATCAAACCAATCTGCAATTCAAAACCTTGTTGTTACTGCTGGCCCTGGTCACTGTGGCCTTTATCTGGATATTGCTGCCGTTCTATGGCGCGGTGTTCTGGGCGGTGATCCTCGGCATCATCTTTGCGCCCATGCAGCGCCGCCTGCAGCAGCGCTTTGGCTGGAACCGCAACCTGACGTCCCTGACCACCTTGCTGGTGTGCCTGGTGATCGCGATTTTGCCGGTGATCATTACCAGCGCCTTGCTGGTGCAAGAGGGCGCCACGCTCTATAAAAACGTCGAAAGCGGCAAGTTGGATGTGGCCGGTTATATCGAGCAGTTCAAGCATTTCCTGCCGCCGTATTTCCAGCACCTGCTGGACCGTTTCGGTATGGGCAACCTGGAAGGCCTGCGCGAGAAGGTGGTCAAGGGCGCGATGCAGGGCAGCCAGTTCTTCGCCTCCCAGGCATTCAGCTTCGGCCAGGGCACGTTCGATTTCCTGGTGAGCTTCTTCATCATGCTGTACCTGCTGTTTTTCCTGCTGCGCGACGGCCCGGAGCTGGTACGCAAGGTGCGCACGGCGGTGCCGTTGGCCGAGCCGCAAAAGCGTCGCCTGCAACTCAAGTTCAACCGGGTGGTGCGGGCTACGGTCAAGGGCAACGTGCTGGTGGCTGTCACCCAGGGTGCGCTGGGGGGCTTGATCTTCTGGTTTCTGGATATTCCCAGCGCGTTGCTCTGGGCGGTATTGATGGCGTTTCTGTCCCTGCTGCCTGCGGTGGGCGCGGGGATTGTGTGGGGACCGGTAGCCGCTTACTTCCTGTTGAGCGGTTCGATCTGGCAGGGCGTTGTACTGGCCTTGTTCGGCGTGTTCGTGATCGGCCTGGTGGACAATGTGCTGCGCCCGATTCTGGTGGGCAAGGACACCAAGATGCCGGATTACCTGATCCTGATCTCGACCCTGGGCGGGCTGTCGGTGTTTGGCCTCAATGGTTTCGTGATCGGGCCGCTGGTCGCGGCGCTGTTCATATCCTGCTGGGCGTTGTTTGTCGAAACCAAGCCACGCGTCAAGCTGCCGTTGCCCTAGGCTTCAAGCCTGTAGCCGGCTGCCAGCTGGCGTTGCATCTGGGCGTCGGATAACGAGGTGAGCGGGCCGCTGATGGGCTCGCCATCGCTTACCACGTACCAGCAGGCGAGCAGGCCCCGCTTGCGAAGAGGGGCGGGAACGGCGCTGCCGATGACGGACATGATCTGAACAGTGGGCATAAGTACCTCCAAACGTTATGGAGGTCACCTTACGGTGCGCCGGCGCCAAGGAAAAATCACCTGGCTCGATAGTCGACATCAATGCCAGGCGTCAATCCACCACCTGATCGAGCATGTGCACCACTTCCTGTTCGCTGAGCAAGCCTTTGCGCACCAGGCTTTCGGCCAGCAATGCCAGGAACTTTGCGCTGCGGTGGCCTTCCAGGTGCTTGAGTTCGGTCAAGGCGCTGTAGACCTTGCTGGACGTGCAGAGGCCAGCGGTGCGGTGCGGATTTTGCGTGGGCATGGTCCATCGTCCTTAATTGTTATTGAGTGGACAGAATCAATACTGAGACGGCTTGGTGACACAAACATGACAGCGTTTGTATGAGTCGATCAAGAGGCGATCCCGACCTGATGATGTGGGATCGGCGCTCAAGCATTGTCCTCACAACGACCTTGGCAGCATAAATCCAGACTTTGCCGCAAAAAAAGGCCCCGCGTGTGGGCGAGGCCTGTTGCGCGTGCACCGATCGGCAGTTACCAGCCGTGGCGATAGTAGCCGTGGGGCGGGCCATAGTAGCCATAACCCCGTGGCGGGCCGTAATAGACGGGCGCCGGGCGGTAATAGACCTGTTGCTGCACATACACCGGCGGTGGCGGCGCGTAGTAGACCGGCGGCGGCGCGGCATACACCGGCTGCGGCTGCACGTACACCGGTTGTTGCTGTACATAGACCTCACGAGGCTGGCTGGCAACCACGGAGCCAACGACAGCCGCACCGACAATCGCACCCAACACGGCCGGGCCGCCCCACCCACCACCGTGAGCGGAAGCTTGGCCTGCCATAGCGAGTGCGCCAATAAGCAAAGCAATCCTGGGGACTTTACGCATCATGATCTTTCCTCGGTTAGCCCCTGCGCTTGTGGTCTGCAATCAATAGACTCAAGGATTGTCGCGGGGATACTTTTAAGACAACGTATTTCTGAAATACAGCACAGCCAATAGGTAAAGGTTGTGTAAGGTCTGTACCGATTTGCTTACTTCAAGGAGTTACCCATGCAGATGCACCCCAACAAGGACACTCGGCTGTGCATGTCACTGTCGGCGCGTCCTGGAAATTTCGGCCTGCGTTTCCATAACCATCTGTATGAGCAGTTGGGCCTGAATTTCTACTATAAAGCCTTCAGCAGCCAGGACTTGCCTGGCGCGATCGGCGGCATACGAGCCCTGGGCATTCGTGGCTGTGGCGTGTCCATGCCGTTCAAGGAAGCGGCCATCGCTTTAGTGGACGAACTTGACGATTCGGTTCAAGCCATCGATTCGCTGAACACCATCGTCAACACCGATGGCCGTCTCAAGGCCTACAACACCGATTACATTGCCGTCGAGCAGCTGCTGAAAAAGCACCAGGTGCCGAAAGACTCGAGCTTCGCCCTGCGCGGCAGCGGCGGCATGGCCAAGGCCGTGGCCAGTGCGTTGCGCGATGGCGGTTACGCCAAGGGTGTCATCGTTGCGCGCAATGAGGCGGCGGGAAGGGCCCTGGCGCAGAACCTGGGGTATGCATGGCAGGCTGAGTTGGGCGAGTTACGCCCGCAACTGCTGGTGAATGTGACACCGATCGGCATGAGCGGCGGGGCGGAAGCGGATCAGCTGGCATTTGCGGCCGAGGCCGTGGATAACGCCGAGACGGTGTTCGATGTCGTCGCGATCCCTGCTGAAACACCCTTGATCGTGCATGCGCGGGCCAAGGGCAAGCGGGTGATTACCGGGCTTGAAGTGATTGCGATCCAGGCGCTGGAGCAGTTTGTGCTGTATACCGGCGTGCGCCCTACGCAGGAGCAGTTCCAGGCGGCGGTGGCCTTCGCCCGGAGCTGACGCCTTGTAGGAGCGAGCTTGCTCGCTCCTACAGACGGTGGTGTGCGCTCCCCTGACTGGCATTAGCGCAAGGTTGCATCTCGTCAGGCCTGTTCCAACTGTGTCAGGCGTTCTTCCAGGGCGGCAATCCGCGCTTCCAGCTCTTCAATGCGGTCGGCGCCGACGGCCCCGCCGCCACGCTCCATCTGGTTCCCGCGCGCGGCAATAATCGCTTCGATATCCGCCGGGTCGCCCAGCGTATGGGTATACCGATCCTCGCGCTGCCCCGCTTGGCGCGGCACCAACACCGCCAAGCCGCGGGCAATCAGGCGTTCGAGCTGATGCACCACTTGCTCGGCGTCCTCAAAGTCATGCATGCGCCCGCTGCGCGTCAGCAACTCGTTGACGGTCTGCGGCCCGCGCAGGAACAACAGCCCGATCAGGATGACCTGCGCCGGTACCAGTTCCAGCGCCTTGTCGACGCGGTGTTCCCAGCGGTCGGCGCGGCTGCCCATGACCAGCCGGGTAAAACCCTGGCCTTCCAGTACGCGCAAGCTTTGGCCAACCTGGCCCTGGCTGAGGTTGGTCACCGGTTCGCGGCTGGTCTTCTGGTTACACGCCAGCACCAGGGCGTTAAGGGTCAGGGGGTAGGTTTCCGGATTGGTCGCCTGCTTCTCGATCAGGCAGCCCAGGACGCGGATTTCCGTGCTGTTCAGGCGCGGCTCAGAAGTGTCGGTGTCGTGCTCGGCGGTCATCGCGCGTTCCCTATGCAGTGAATCCACTAGCCTAAGCCGGAAAAAATAAAAGACAAGCGGCAGGCATGGCTATAATCGCCGCTGGTTCCAACCCTGCCATTACCGTGAGACTGACATGACTATTTCCCTGTATGCCGCTTCTATCCCGGTCTTCAAGCAAATGCTCAACGCCCTGAGCGACGTGCTCAACAAAGCCGAAGCCCACGCCAGCGCCAAAAACATCGAGCCGAACGCCTTGCTGCAGGCGCGCCTGTTCCCGGACATGTTCCAGCTGGTGCGCCAGGTACAGATCGCTGTCGACTTCGCCAAAGGTGTCAGCGCGCGCCTGGCCGAGATTGAAGTGCCCAAGTACGAAGACAGCGAAGTCACCTTCGCCGACCTGCAAGCGTTGATCGCCAAAGTGCTGGCCTTTGTCGACACCATCAAGCCTGAGCAAATCGACGGCAAGGAAGGCATCGAGATCGTCACCCGTCCGGGCACCCCGAAAGAGAAGCGCTTCAGCGGCCAGTCCTACCTGCTGACATACGGCCTGCCGCAGTTCTTCTTCCACGTCACCACCGCTTACGCCTTGTTGCGTCACAACGGCGTGGAAGTGGGCAAGCGTGACTATATGGGCGCTTTCTAAGCCTGTGACATGATCGTTCCCACGCTCTGCGTGGGAATGCCGCCCTGGACGCTCCGCGTCCGGCTCGTTGCGCAATGGCTGGTGTTCAAGCCGGCTGTGCGTCCTTGTCCAAGCACGCCGCTGCGGTGAACAACACATCGGTGGACGAGTTGAGCGCGGTTTCCGCCGAATCCTGCAATACGCCGATGATGAAGCCGACAGCCACCACCTGCATGGCAATCTCACTCGGAATGCCGAACAGGCTGCACGCCAGCGGAATCAGCAGCAGCGAGCCGCCGGCCACCCCCGATGCCCCGCAGGCACAGATGGCCGCGACCACGCTGAGCAGTACGGCGGTGGGCAGGTCCACGGCGATGCCCAGCGTATGCACGGCTGCCAGCGTCAGTACAGTGATGGTGATTGCCGCACCGGCCATGTTGATCGTGGCACCGAGTGGGATCGACACCGAATACGTGTCTTCATGCAGGCCCAGGCGTTTGCTCAAGGCCAGATTCACCGGAATATTCGCCGCCGAGCTGCGGGTAAAGAACGCGGTGATACCGCTTTCGCGCAGGCACAGCAGCACCAGCGGATAAGGGTTGCGACGCAGTTTCCAGAATACGATGGCCGGGTTGATCACCAGCGCCACAAACAGCATGCAGCCGATCAATACCACCAGCAGATGGGCATAGCCGAGCAGGGCGCCGAAACCGGAGGTGGCCAGGGTCGAGGCGACCAGGCCGAAGATCCCCAGCGGCGCGAAGCGGATCACCATCCGTACAATCAGCGTTACGCCATTGGACAGGTCGTCGAGCACGGTGCGGGTGGTGTCGCCTGCATGGCGAATGGCAATGCCCATGCCGATGGCCCAGGCCAGGATGCCAATGAAGTTGGCATTCATCAGTGCGCTGACCGGGTTATCCACCACGCTGAGCAGCAGGCTTTGCAGCACCTCGCCGATACCGCCGGGGGCGCTGACGGTGGCGTCATGGGTAGCCAGGACCAGGGAAGACGGGAACATCATGCTGGCAACCACCGCGACCACGGCAGCGGCAAAGGTACCCAGCAAATACAGGAACAGGATCGGTCGGATATGGGTTTCCTGGCCGTGTTTATGATTGGCGATGGACGCCATCACCAGCACAAACACCAGGATCGGCGCGACGGCCTTCAGGGCCGCGACGAACACTTTGCCGATAAAACCGGTGGCCTTGGCGGCCTCTGGCAGCAACAGGGCCAGCAGAATGCCGGCGATCAGGCCGATGATGATTTGGGTGACCAGGCTGACGCGCATTAAACGTTGCAGCAGAGAAGGGGCAGCAGTCATAAACGGTTGTCTCTAGTTTTTTTAGTGGGCACAGCATTGCAGGGAGAAAGTACTGTAGGAAGCAGGCGCAAAGTCTAGCATGCTGTAGGACGAGTCCCGTTTGCTGCGTCATTGCGTCACTGGCACCGTCGGATTTGGCAAATCGTTCCCACAGCGCGTTCAGGGCAGGGCGGTAAACAGTTCGCGCCGGGCGCCTTCGGTAATCGCCACGATGCCCGGGTGCTTGACCTTGCGCTCCACCGAGATGGCGTAAAACGATTCGGTCACCGCGTCGGTCTGGCCGATCAGTGCCACGCCGTACTGGCGCACCACTTCATCGGCGATCACGCTGGGGGCGATAAAGATGCCGCTGCCGGATTGCCCGAATGCCTGCATCAAGGCGCTGTCGTCGAACTCGCCGATGATCCTGGGCTGGATCTGCTGATCGGCAAACCAGCGCTGCAATCGGCTGCGCACCACGGTCTCCGCGCCGGGGATCAACAACGGTGCGCCGTGCAAACACTCCGGGAACGCGCCGCCATGTTGCTCGGCCAACGCGTGGGTGGCAAAAAAGCTGATGCCGCATTCCCCCAGCTTCTGGCTGTAGCCCTTGATGTCCAGGTGAGTAGGCATCGGGCTGTCGGAAATCACCAGGTCCAGGCGCTGGATCGCCAGGTCGGCCAATAACCGTTCGAGTTTGTCTTCACGGCACGTGATGCGGATCGGTTCGCTCAGCTCCATGGTGGGCGCGATCAGGCGGTACACGATGGACTTGGGCACCACGTCCGCCACCCCGACGCGAAACACAATCTGCTGCTCATTGGGCTGCGCGCGCAGCATCGCCTCCAATTCATTGCCGGTCTGGAACATCTGCTCGGCGTAGGGCAGGGCCTGGCGCCCGGCTTCGGTCAGCTCCAGCTGGCGCCCTACGCGCTGAAACAGAGCGATGCCAAAGGTCTGTTCCAGCAGGCTGATCTGCCCGCTGATGGTTTGGGGCGTGAGGTTCAGTTGTTCGCAGGCGCGCACGATGCTGCCCGTCTTCGCCACCACCCAGAAGTAATGCAACTGTCGATAATTGAGCATCACCGTCTACACTTCGTAAAAACCGAAGTATACCTGAGAAAAATACGAATTTTTCTGAACTGTTCATCTGCATAGAATGCCTCGCTATCGCGGGGCCACTATTTGGCCCCAGGGGTTCTAACGAGGAATACATCATGAAACTCAATTCCCTGGGCGCGGCGTCGCTGCTTGCGCTTTCATTGGTGGTGATCAGCGGTTGTGATCAGGTCGAGAAAAGCGCGCAGCAGGTGCTGGGCAAGGCCACCGAATCGGCCAAGCAAGCCATCGATGACACCCAGAAGGCCGCCGAACAGGCATTGAGTGAAGCGACCCAAGGCTTGATCAGTCCGCAGAAAAAGGACGACCCGGCAGAAAAAGACGCTGAATCGAACACCCAAGAAACCTAATTTCCCAGCACAACGTCAGGACTGACCTATGGATTATCTTTTACAACTGGCCGCCAGCCCCACCGCGTGGATCGCGCTGGCCACCTTGATCGTCATGGAAATCGTGCTGGGCATCGATAACCTGATCTTCATCTCGATCCTCACCAACAAACTGCCCGAGCAGCATCGGGCCAAGGCGCGGCGCATTGGCATCAGCATGGCGCTGATATTGCGCCTGGGCTTGCTGAGCACCATCGCCTTTATCGTGCAACTGACGGCGCCGGTGTTCGAAGTGTTCGGCCAGGCCTTTTCGTGGAAGGACATGATCCTGATCGCCGGTGGCCTGTTCCTGGTGTGGAAGGCAACTACCGAGATCCACCACAGCATGGACCCGGCGCCTGAAGAGAAAGCCAGCGTTGGCAATACGGTTGCCATCGGCTTTGCTGCCGCCATCGGGCAGATCCTGCTGCTCGACCTGGTGTTCTCGATCGACAGCATCATCACGGCAGTGGGCATGACCGAACACTTGCCGATCATGATCATTGCCGTGGTGACCTCGGTCATCGTGATGCTGGTGGCGGCCGAACCCTTGGCCAAGTTCATCAACGACAACCCGACCGTGGTGATGCTGGCCCTGGGTTTCCTGATCATGATCGGCATGACGCTGATCGCCGAAGGCTTTGGCGCCCATGTACCAAAAGGCTACGTGTATGCGGCCATGGCGTTCTCGGCGGCGATCGAATGCCTGAACATTGCCCGACGTAACCGGCACGCGCGTTTGCTTGCTGCCCGGCAGTAACGCTTGACCTGAAAAGCCGGCCGCGTTCATTAGAGCGCGGTTGGCTTTTGGCTATCTGGTAGAATTTTCCTACACGATAGTCAGAGGTTTCCCATGAGCGAGCAGATTCGACTTACGCAGTACAGCCATGGTGCGGGTTGCGGTTGCAAGATCTCGCCTCAGGTGCTGGAGGTGATTCTGGCCGGCAGTGGCGCACAAAACCTCGATCCCAACCTCTGGGTGGGCAACGCTTCACGCGATGATGCGGCGGTTTACGCCATCGACGACGAACGCGGCGTGGTATCCACCACGGACTTTTTCATGCCGATTGTCGACGATCCCTTCGACTTCGGCCGCATTGCCGCCACCAACGCCATCAGCGACATCTACGCCATGGGCGGCGACCCATTGATGGCTATCGCCATTCTTGGCTGGCCGGTGAATGTACTGGCGCCGGAGATCGCCCGCGAAGTCATTCGTGGTGGCCGTGTGGTGTGCGACGCTGCTGGCATTCCGCTGGCGGGTGGGCACTCCATTGACGCGCCGGAACCGATCTTCGGCCTGGCCGTGACCGGCATCGTGCAAAAACGCCATATGAAGCGCAACGACACCGCCACCGCAGGGTGCAAGCTGTACCTGACCAAACCCTTGGGCATCGGCATCCTCACTACCGCCGAAAAGAAGGGCAAGTTGCGCGAGGCCGACATCGGCCTGGCCCGCGACTGGATGTGTACCCTCAACAAACCCGGTAGCCGCTTCGGCAAGCTGGCCGGGGTGACGGCGATGACCGATGTCACCGGTTTCGGCCTGTTGGGCCATCTGGTGGAAATGGCAGACGGCAGCGGCCTCACGGCCCGCATCGAATATGCAAAAGTCCCACGCTTGCCAGGCGTCGAGTACTACCTGGACCAAGGCTGCGTACCCGGTGGCACCTTGCGCAACTTCGACAGCTACGCCAGTAAGGTCGGGCGCGTGCAGGAACTGCACAAGCGCGTGCTGTGCGATCCGCAAACCAGCGGTGGTTTGCTGATCGCCGTCACGCCCGAAGGCGACGCCGAGTTCCACGCGGTGGCCGCTGAACTGGGCCTGGCCCTCGAGTCCATTGGCCAACTGCTTGAGCGACAGACCAACGCGGTAGAGGTGATTTGATGGCAACGGATATCACCGATTACCGCGACATTTTCCTCAACGACCGGCCGATGATGGATACCCGCGCGCCGGTCGAGTTCACCAAGGGCGCGTTTCCCGGCGTGGTCAACCTGCCGCTGATGACCGACGAAGAGCGCCAGCGGGTCGGCACCTGCTACAAGCAGCAAGGCCAGCAAGCCGCAATTGTCCTGGGCCACGAGCTGGTGTCGGGGACGGTCAAGGCCGAGCGTATCGAGCAATGGGCACAGTTCGCCCAGGCCAATCCACAGGGCTACCTGTACTGCTTTCGCGGCGGGTTGCGCTCGCAGATCGTGCAGCAATGGCTGAAAACCGAAGTGGGTATCGAGTATCCGCGTGTCGGTGGTGGCTACAAGGCCATACGTACTTTCCTACTGGATACGCTGGACCAGGCGACTGCTCAATGTGATTTTGTCCTGCTCGGCGGCATGACCGGCACCGGCAAGACCGAAGTGCTCGGTCAGTTACGCAACGCCCTGGACCTGGAAGGCCATGCCAACCATCGCGGCTCCAGCTTCGGCAAGCGCGCCACGGTGCAGCCTTCCACTATCGACTTCGAAAACCGCCTCGCGGTGGACGTGCTCAAAAAACGCGCGGCGGGCATCGAACAGTTGGTGGTCGAGGACGAGAGCCGCATGATCGGCAGCTGCGCGCTGCCGCTGCCGTTACACAAAGGTATGCAGACATTCCCGATGGTGTGGCTCGAAGACAGCGTTGAAGGTCGTGTCGAGCGCATTCTGCGCGATTATGTGGTCGACCTGTGCGCCGAGTTCATTAAGGTATTGGGTGAAAATGGCCAGGCACTGTTTGCCGAACGTCTGACTCAAAGCCTTGCCAATATCCATAAGCGCCTGGGCGGCGAACGCTTTCAGCGGCTGCAGGCGATCTTGCAGGACGCCCTGGCGGAACAGGCGCGCAGCGGGGCAGTGGACCTGCACCGCGTGTGGATCGAAGGCTTGTTGCGCGAATACTACGACCCGATGTACGCGTTTCAGCGTGAAAAGAAAGGCGCGCGGATCGAGTTCGCCGGGGAGCAGGGGGCGGTGGTGGAATACTTGCGTGAGCGTGGTGTTCGGCGCAGTTGATTGGCAGGTTTCAAAGACGCCTTCGCGGGCAAGCCTTAAGGATTTTTGTAGGGGCGGCTACCGACAGCGCACCTACACCAGCAAAGCCTGGCTACTGCCGGTGGCGAGCAAGGTGCAGGCGCGTTCGCAGCTGTATGCGCGGCAATATGCCGGGTGCAAGGATGAGTTGGGTCGAGGGTTCTGGAGCCAGTTCTGGCATTGGTTGTAAAGCACTGCGCTGGATGCATGCAAATCAAAATGTGGGAGGGGGCTTGCCCCCGATGGCGGAGTGTCAGCCACTGATGTTGCGACTGATGTACCGCTATCGGGGGCAAGCCCCCTCCCACAGTAGATGGCGGTACGGCGACGGCCGCGAAAGGGTCGTCAGCCCATTTGAAATCTAAAGAATCACCGCCCCGATCAACCCGCACACCACTCCCATCAGCATGGTCAGCCCGGCCACCGTCACCAGCACCCGCGCATCGAAATCCTTGCGCAGCATCAGCAGCGACGGCAGGCTTACGCTCGGCAGGGTCATCAGCAAGGCGACTGCCGGGCCGGTGCCCATGCCCAGGGTCATCATGGTTTGTACGATGGGAATCTCGGCCGCCGTAGGAATCACGAATAACGTGCCGACTATCGCCAGCGGAACCAGCCACACAAGGCTGTCGGCCATCGCCCCGTCCACATGGGGGAACAGCCAGACCCGTGCCGCGCCGAGGATCAGCACCGCGAGGATATACACCGGGATGGTGCTCCAGAACAGCTGCCACAACGTCCGTAACCAGCGCGTCAGGAAGGGTTCGGACTCAGCAGTGCTGACCTCGGCCACGGCCTCCAGCGCCGCTTCCGGCACTTGGTCCGGGCGCGCAATACGCTGCGCGATCAATGACACCCCCACCACCAGCACAATCCCCGCCACCAGCCGCAACGCGGTAAAGCCCCAACCCAGCACAAAGCCCATGAACACCAGCGTGGCCGGGTTCAATACCGGGTTGGCAATCCAGAACGCCAGCGCCGCGCCCACCGACACCTGCTGACGGCGCATGCCCGCCGCCACGGGCGCCGCGCAGCAACTGCACATCATCCCCGGCAAGGCGAACAGCCCGCCACGCAGAG
>Ga0105246_10000010_pt1 | contig 69400 bp, 48 predicted proteins | sample KBSM64metaG_FD_99694 | JGI IMG/M metagenome (GOLD analysis project Ga0105246, IMG submission 99694) | Miscanthus rhizosphere microbial communities from Kellogg Biological Station, Michigan, USA - KBS M6-4 metaG | ecosystem: Host-associated > Plants > Roots > Rhizosphere > Soil | place... | reverse complement strand
GAGGCCCTGCTGAGCGAGATCTGGGGCCAGGTGCTGCAGCTCGAGCAGGTGCCGCTCGATGGGCATTTCTTCCAGCTCGGCGGGCACTCGCTGATGGCCGCGCAGGTGCGTTCGCGGCTGCGCGAGCAGGGCTTCGAGGTGCCGCTGCGCTGGCTGTTCGAGACGCCTTCGCTGACGGAACTGGCGGCGCGCGTGGAAACTCAGGCCACCGCCATCGACCCGGCTGGATTGAGCATCGCGCGGGTCGATCAGCACATCGACCAGCCGCTGTCGCCTGCGCAGCAACGGGCCTGGCTGATGCAGCAACTGCAGCCGAGCGACAGCAGCTTCAACATGAGCAGCAACGTGCGCCTGCGTGGCGCCCTCGATACCCAGGCGTTGCAGCGGGCCTTGCAGCGTGTGATACGGCGCCATGCGATCCTGCGCACCACCTACCATCAGCAGCAGGGCGAGGCGCGCCAGCGCATCGAGGCGGATTCTGCGTTGACGCTGCAACTGGCGACCCTGAGCCAGGCGCAGTGGGCGCAGGCTGAACATGAGATGGCCACGCGACCGTTCGACCTGAGCGTTGAGGCGCCGCTGCGGGCGGTGCTGTATCGCCTGGGCGAGCAGGAACATGTGCTGCAACTGGTGCTGCACCATATCGCCTCCGACGGTTGGTCCGGCTCGGTGCTGATCGGTGAGCTGGTTGAAGGCTACGAGGCCTACAGCCAGGGCCGGCTGCCCGTGGAGCGCGAACTGGCGATCCAGTACGTCGACTATGCCGCCTGGCAGGTTTCAGCGGCGCTGCGCGCCCGTCAGCGCCAGGGCCAGCAGTTCTGGCAACGTACCCTGGCCGGCGTACCGAGCCAGGTGCCGTTGCCGTTCGACTTCCCACGCGGCGAGCGCGATAGCGGCGGTGGCGCGGCCTTGGACTTCCAGTTGCCGGCGGCAACGCTGGCACGCCTGGAGGCCTTGCAGCGTGACAGCGGCTTGTCGCTGTTCATGTTGCTGCTGACCGTCTATGCCGCTGTGCTGCAGCGCGAAACCCAGGGCCGCGATCTGGTCATCGGCACCGACGTGGCCAACCGCGAACACCCGGCTACCGAGGCGCTGATCGGCTTCTTCGTCAACCTGCTGGCGTTGCGCATTCGCCTGCAACCGGAGCTGAGCTTCCGTGAGCAGGCGGTATTGGTGCGCGATGTCTGCCTGGATGCCTTCGCCTGGCAGGACACACCGTTCGAGCAGGTGGTGGAATGTCTCGACCTGCCGCGTGTGGCCAACCAGCATCCGTTGCTGCAGACCCTTTTCGTGCTGGACAACACGCCGCGTCAGCCGCGCCGCCTCGGCAACCTCGAGGTCACGCCGCTGAGCCGTGAACAACAACACTCCAAGTTCGATATGGCGCTGTTCGCCGCTGCCGACGGCGATGCCCTCAGCCTGCGCTGGGTGTACCGCACCAGCCTGTTCCGCCCAGCCACCATCGAGCGTTTGCGCGACAGCTTCCTGGCGCTGCTCGATGCTGCGCTGGGTGCGCCGGACAGCCCCATCGATGCCTTACCTCTGCCTTCCAAGGGAGCCGCTGCCATGTCCACCACCACGGACAACCCGCTGCAACGCAAGATGAGCAAACTCGGCAAGCTGCGCCAGAATGGCCCGGCTGCTGCGGTCAAACCGATCGAAACCCGACCGCTGCGTGCCGGCTCCAGCTTCCCGCTACTGGTGCAACTGCGCGAGCGCGAGCTGGCCCCCGCCGTGTGGGCCGAGACCCATCGCGAGCAGGTGGAAGTCTGGCTGCGCGAGCACGGCGGGATTCTCTTCCGTGGTTTCGATCTGCCGACCCCGGCGGACTTCGAACAGTTCTGCCAGGCGTTGTGCCCGCAGCTGTACGGCGAGTACGGCGATCTGCCGAAGAAGGAGGGCGGCAACAAGATCTACAAGTCCACGCCCTATCCGAAGGACCGCATGATCATGTTCCACAACGAGAGCGCTCACCAGCATCGCTGGCCGCGCCGGCAGTGGTTCTATTGCGAGACGCCGGCCACCAGCGGCGGGGCCACGCCCATCGTCGACAGCCGTGAGGTGTACCGCGAGCTGCCGGCCTGGCTGCAGGTCAAGCTGCGTCGCAAGCAACTGATGTACGTGCGCAATTTCAGCGCCAGCCTGGATGTCAGTTGGCAGCACTTCTTCCAGACGCAGGAGCGTGCCGAGGCCGAGCGCATCTGCCGTGAGGGCGGGATCGAGTTCGAGTGGCGCGGCGCCAACCAATTGCACACGCGCCAGGTGTGTCCGGCGGTTATCCTCCACCCGCTGACCGGCGATGCCAGCTTCTTCAACCAGATCCAGCTCTACCATCCGGCGTTTCTCGATGCCGATATCCGTGAGCAATTCCTCAAGGGGCGCGATAGCGTCATGCCCCGGCAGGTGTTCTACGGTGATGGCAGCGAACTGGAAGAGGCTGCCATCGAGGCGATCAATGCCGCTTACGAGCGTTGTGCGGTGCGCTTCGACTGGCAGCGCGGCGATGTGGTGATGCTCGACAACATGCTCGCCGCCCATGCCCGCGACCCCTTCGAGGGCGAGCGGCGCATCGTCGTCGCCATGGGCGACATCTATCGCCGCGATCAGGTCGCGGCCGCACCGGCTACGGCTGAGGAAAACGCTCTGGAGATGACACCATGATGGATCTTGGCCTGCCTCTTTCCCCGGCACAGAAGCAATTGGCCGAGGCCAACCCGCAGGCGTACCGCTGGGTGCGCATGACGCTCGCCGGCGTTGCGCCGGAGCGGGTCGAACAGCGTCTGCGTGACACCCTGGGCCAACACGATGCGCTACGCCTGCGTTATCAGCGCCCGCTCGGCGCCACTGGCCTGCGCCAGCGCGTGGCCGAGCCGGGCGAGTTGCGCCTGGACTGGCACCAGGCGGGTGCCGGCACCGATGCGACGGCCTGGCAGCGCGACGCCCAGGCCCAGTGCCAGGCGCAGCAGCCCGACCTGCTGGCCTGGTGGCGCGACGAACAGCTATGGCTGGCGCTGCCGGCCTGCTCCCTGGATCTGCACAGCCTTGAGCAACTGCGCCGTGAGTTGCTGGGGCAGGGCGCGGCACTGGAGGCCGAGCCGATGCAGTACAGCGACTACGCCGAGTGGATCGCCGGCCTGCAACTGGACGAGGACGCCGAGCAGGGCGTGCAGTTCTGGCGCAACCTGGCCCTGCAGGAGGTGCCGGGGCTGCGCCTGATCGAACGCTATGGCATGGCCAGCGGTGCCCGTGACTGCGTGCAGCAGGCGCTCGAACCTGCACTGTGCAGTGCCGTGCAGGCACTGGCCGGGGGCGAGGGGTTGACCATCGAGCCTCTCGCCCTGGCAGCCTGGGGCGCCTTGCTCGGCCGCCTGAACGGTCAGCGTCATGCGCAGTTGGGCCTGCAGCACGACCCGCGTGACGACTATGAGGAACTGCAGGGCGCCTACGGGCTGTTCGAGCAAACGCTGCCCATGCAGGTGCATTTGTCCGAGCATGCCAGTTGGGTCAGCCTGGCCCGGCAACTGGCCCGGCAACTGGAAAGCGCCGTGCTCTGGCAGGAGTACCTCGGCCAGGCCGAGCTGCTGCCGGAGTGGCTCGCCAGCTACCAGGCCGGGCTGCGCGTGCAACATCTGACCGAGGTACAGGCTTTGCAGGCCTTGTCCTTCGACACTCCGGTGGAACTGCAACTGCACTGGCTGCTGGATGAGTCCGGCCAGGGCCAGTTGGCGCTGGTGTACGACACCGGGTTGTATCGCCGTGAGCAGATGCAGCTCTTGCTACGCCGTTACGTGCACTGGATCGACCAACTGCTGCAGGCGCCGCAAGCGCCGCTGGACGGCCTGGATGCCTTGCTGACGGAGGAGGCGCAGCCCACAGTGACTGGCGAGGAACTGCCGGCGGACGTCGATATCGTCGAGCGATTCCGTGCCCATGCGCGCCACCAGCCGCACAGCCCGGCGCTGCGAGATGGCCTGCAGCTGTTGTCCTACGCCGACGTGGATGAGCTGAGCGAACGGGTGGCTGGCAGCTTGCAGCAGGCCGGCGCTGGCCCTGACCAGGTGGTGGCGCTGCTGCTGCCGCGTGGCGCGCAGATGCTGGTCGCCATGCTGGCCTGCTTCAAGGCGGGCGCGGCCTATCTGCCGCTGGACCCGGCGCTCCCACCGCTGCGCCTGGCCAGCATTCTCGAGGATGCCAAACCTGCTGTTGTGCTGCACCTGGATGAGTCGAGCCTGGTCTGCGACGTGCCCAGCCTGGCCTGGTCGAAGGCCAGCAGCGCTGCACCACTCGCTGCACCGGTGACCAGCGCGCCGCAGCACCTGGCCTATGTGCTCTACACCTCGGGCACCAGCGGCAAGCCCAAGGGCGTGCAAATCGAGCAGGGGCAGCTACGCCACTACGCGAGCCAGATCACTCACGCGCTGGATCTGCCGGCAGGTGCTCACTACGGGCTGGTGTCGTCGCTGCTCGCCGACCTGGGCAATACCGTGCTGTACCCGGCCTGGTTGCAGGGCGGCTGCGTGCACCTGCTGAGCCAGGCCAGCGTCACCGATGCGCAGGCCTTCGCCGAGGAACTGCGCGAGCATCCGCTGGATGTGCTGAAGATCGTTCCATCGCACCTTGAAGCATTGATCGGCGAGCATCCGCCAGAGGGTGTACTGCCGCGTCAGGTGCTGGTGCTTGGCGGCGAAGCGGTGGGCGAGAGCCTGCTGGCGCGGCTGGCACAGGCAGGGTCTGGTTGCCGCCTGTACAACCACTACGGGCCGAGCGAAACCACGGTCGGCGTGCTCTGGCGGGCCATCGACAGCGAGCAGGGGGTAAGCGGCACGGCCTTGAACCAGGTGCTCGGCAACAACCGCATCTATCTGCTCGACGAACAACAGCGCCCCGTGCCTTCCGGGCAGGCGGGCGAGTTGTGCGTGGCCGGTGCCAGTGTCGGCCGCGGCTACCTGGGGGATGTCGGCAGTTCGGCATTCGGCCAAGACCTGCGGTCCGGCGCGCGCCTGTATCGCACCGGTGATCTGGCGTTGCGCCAGGCCGATGGCGCCTTGCGCATTCTCGGGCGCAATGATCAGCAGGTGAAGATTCGCGGTTTTCGTCTGGAGCTGGCGGAGGTCGAACAGGCGTTGCGCGGCCTGCCGGGTGTGCAGCAGGCGGCGGTGCTGCTGGATGGTGAGCGCCTGTTGGCCTTCGTTGTGGAGGAGCCAGGGCAGGGCAGGGCCGCGAACCTGCTGCGCGACGATTTGGCCCAACAACTGCCGGACTACATGCTGCCCGCCGGCATCTTCGCCCTGAAAGCCCTGCCGCTGAGCAGCAATGGCAAACTCGATCGCCAGGCGCTGCTGGAGCGTGCCCGGCAGCGCCTGCAAGGTGCGCGGGTGGCCCCGGTCGGCGAACTGGAAAGCGCCGTGCTGGAAATCTGGTGCCGCGTGCTGGGTGTCGAGGATCTCGGCGTGACCGACAACTTCTTCGCCACGGGCGGGCATTCCCTGGCGGCGATCAAGGTGGTGGCACTGATTCGCGAGCAACTGGGGCGCAATCCGCCAACTAATCTGCTGTTCGAACGGCAGACCGTGCGCGAACTGGTGCAGAGCCTTGATCAGGACGCGAGTAGCGAGGGCTGGCAGGTGCTGAACGATGTGGCCGGTGAGGCGCCTGCCTTGCTCCTAGTCCATGGCGCGGAGGGCCACCTGAAAGACTACCGACCGTTGGTGGAGTACCTTGGCGAAACCCAGGCCGTTTATGGCCTGGCGGCATTTGACGAGGGGTGGGAAAGCAAGGATCTGGGCAGCCTGCTGCAGCGCTATGTGCAGAGCATTCCCGAGCCGCTCAAGCAGCGGCCGCTGGTGGTGCTGGGCTGGTGCCTGGCTTCGCGCCTGGCGCTGCTGTTGATTGCGCACCTGCAATCAGCCGGCTTCACCATCAAGGCCTTGGCGACGGTGGATCATGATCCGCAGCGCAGCCTTGCAGGCGACGGCGACGAGGGTGGCCAGTTGCTCGCCGACCTGGTGTTCCTGTGTCGCACCCGTTCGCGGCCGCTTGGCGATACGTTGCGCGAGCGTCTGGCCCGGCAACTGGTCGATTGCGATTATGCCGAGGGAGTGACCCGCATGCTGGCCGACGCCGAGGTGCGTGAGCATCTGCAATCCCACGGCGCTGATGCCGAGTTGCAGGCCGTGATGGTGCGCTACCGGGCGATCAAGACGCGCCTGTACGAACAGGCCTTACCGGTGGTCGATGTGCCCATCTGGTTGTGGCGCAGCAATGCCCACGGTGATCTGCGTACACCCTGGCAGGCGCACACGCGCAAGGCGCTGCATTATCGCAGCCTGGATGTCGGCCATCATGCGATTGTTGCCGAGCCGCGCCTGAGCACGGATCTGTTGTCCTTGCTGGCGCCAAGCATTGCGCCGCAACACCCAGCCGAGAAGGTATCGAACTGATGATGTTATTGAAGGAACTGCTGCATGATGCGCGCTGGCGCATTTTCCTGGCGGTGCTGTGCAGTGCCTTGAGTGCGGCCAGCAGCATTGGCCTGATCGGCTATATCAACCGCAGCCTGGAGCAGGGGCTGGATGACCTGAGCCAGGCGCTGGCGCTGTTCGCCGGCCTGCTGTTGCTGCTGTTCGTCAGCGGCACCCTGGCCCAGTGGCTGCTGGTGCAGATTGGCCATCGCCTGGTCTATCAGTTGCGCCTGCGCCTGGTGGGCAAGGTGCTGGGCACCGCCCTGGAGCGCATCGAGCGACTGGGCAGCTCGCGCATCTTCAATGCGCTGACCAAGGACGTGACCACCGTGGCCACGGCCTTCAAGCAATTGCCGATCTCGCTGTACAACGGCTTGCTGCTGCTGGTTGGCCTGGCTTACATGGCCTGGCTGAGCCTGCCCTTTTTCGCCCTGACCCTGGTGGTGATCGCCTTCGGCGTGCTGCTCGACGTGCTGCTCGGGCGCAAGGTCAAGCGCCTGATGCAGCAGGTGCGACAGCAGGACGACCGGTTGACCGAGCAGTTCGAGGCGACTATCAACGGCCGCTGCGAACTGGCCTTGAGCCGGGAGCGTCGGCAGATGTTGTACAACCAGCGCCTGGAGCCGATCGCGCAGGCCTCGCTGCAGGCCTCGGTACGCGCCGATACCCTGTGGGCGATTAACCTGAACTGGACGTCGTTGCTGGTGTTCGTGCTGATCGGTACGCTGTTCTTCCTCGGTCAGGGCCTCGGGCTGCTGAGCCAGGAGGTGGTGGTGGGCTACGTGTTGGCGATCATGTTCCTGCGTACGCCGATCTCGATGATCCTCGATGCCGTTCCGGCGGTGATCCGCGGCCATGTGGCCTTGCAGGCCATCGATGACCTGGCCCTGGGCGAGACGGTGCACTTCACCATGCCGCCCAAGGCCGCCGAGCCTTTCCGTGAGTTGCGCCTGAGCAACGTGCAATACCGCTACCCCGGGCAGAGCGACGAATTCGCCTTCCAGCTGGGCCCCATCGATCTGCACGTTCGCCGTGGCGAACTGATCTTTATCGTCGGCGGCAATGGCAGCGGCAAGTCGACCCTGGCCAAATTGCTGACCGGGCTCTACCAGCCCAGCGAGGGTACGGTCGCGCTCAATGGCGTGACACTGGATGTCTCGAACAGCGAGTGGCACCGCGAGCATTTCGCGGCGATCTTCGCCGACTTCTATCTGTTCGCCGATGTGCTCGGTGAGAACGGCCAGCTCGATGGTCTGGAGGAGCGGGTCGATCACTATCTGCAACGCCTGGGGCTGGCGCACAAGGTGCAGTTCGTCGATGGACGCCTGTCCACCACGGCCCTTTCACAGGGGCAGCGCAAGCGCCTGGCTCTGCTGTTGCTGATGATGGAGGGTCGCGAGGTGCTGCTGCTCGACGAATGGGCGGCGGACCAGGACCCGGTGTTCCGCCATGTGTTCTACCACGAGCTGCTGCCCGAGTTGCAGGCGGCCGGAAAAACGGTCATCGCCATCACCCACGATGACCGCTACTTCGACGTGGCCGATCGCATCTACCGGCTTGATTACGGCCAGTTGGTGGACTATGACCACAGCAGCGAGAACCCTTTCCAGTTGGTCAGGTAGCCGCTTGGAGCGGCTTACTCGGGTGTTTTGTCGCGGTCGAGTGGGCAACTGCTGCAATAGCCGATGCCGGGCAGGCGGTAGCGAATGCAGCAAATACGGCGTAACCGCTGCGGCTCGTCAGCGCCGACGTCCTTGTAGTACACCGGGGCGAACAGCGGGTTGCGCCGGCCGTCGGGGCGCAGGCGGCTTTCCAGCACGGTTCTGGCCGGGGCTGCGCAATCGGACGTTGCCAATCGATGCAGTTCGACTTGGGTAGTGGCGAATTCGAAGAGGTTGCCGGCGTTGCTCCAGAACAGTCGTGGCGAGGCTTTCGAGACGCTGGCCATTACCTCGATCACCGGTTTCAGATGCCGCTCGATCAAGGCGTCGAAGCGCGCGAAGGGCGTGCAGGGTGGCAGAACGCTGCCTTCATGGGGCAGGTGCAGGCCAAGCGGCTTTCCCGCTGCCGAGAGGGTGACGCCGACATCGCTCAGGGCGATAGGCAACTCGCGCTGCAAGAGCAAGCTGGCCGCCACGGCGGGTGCTATGAAGCAGAAATACCATTTCGACCAGATAGAGGTCAGCGCCATGAAATCGTCGCTGCCATGGCGGGCTGCCAGCTCACCAATGAACTCAGCGAAATAGTCCCGCTGAAACAGTTGCGAGCCGGCAATTGCCGGCTGTTGATCACTGGCCAGTTGCAGGTTTTCCCCATAGTCCGCCAGCGGGCCGCTGAACAGCGGGGCGAGGCTGGCGATCATCCTCGCGGCCCAGTGTCACCGTCAGGCGGCATTGCGCAATACGTGTTCAGGGAGGCTGTGGGTCGAGGCATAGTCAGTCGCTTGCTGTTGAGACTCGTTATCACTGGTGGCGATCAGTATAAACAAACCGGGGGCATGCAGGCGAACTCTGTCTGTGGCAGCAGGGCGTGTAAAGGCGTCACGCCAATACCTAATGATAATTGTTATTAACTGTATTATCCTACGGCCGCTCGTATGCAAAGCCTACGAGCACTCGCACCTTCAGTGGAAACGGAGTGGAACATGAGTCTGGACAGTCCTGACACGCGATTTTTGGTTGTAGTCAACGACGAGGAGCAGTATTCCCTCTGGCCGGATTACAAGGCAATACCGCAAGGCTGGCGCGCGGCCGGCAAGCAGGGCAGCAAGGAAGAGTGCCTGGCCTATATCGAGTCGGCCTGGACTGACATGCGGCCTTTGAGCTTGCGTCAAGCCATGCAGCCCCAGGATCGCGGCTGATGCCTTGCGCGTCCATTGAGCGGGTCATGGCCCTGCAGGTGACGTTGCCCGGTAGCCGATAGCAGCAACCTGGAGCCGCCTGAGTTGGCTGGTCGTTCGCTGCATGAGGCTTGTTCCGGCAGCGTCGTCAGATAACGCGCTATCCGCGCGACACGAGGATGCACTGATGAATGCAATCACCCCGATCACCAACACCACGCTCGAACTCCAGCACCGGCACAGCGGGCTAAGCCAGCGCTACTGCCTGGACAGCACGCCGGCATTGCAGCGGCAAATGCAGCGCGAGTCGAATGCGCGCAGCTACCCACGGCGCATACCGCTGGAGCTCAAGCGGGCGCAGGGGGTGTATGTTGAGGATTCGCGGGGGCAGGTGTACATCGATTGCCTGGCCGGTGCCGGTACCCTGGCGCTGGGGCACAATCACCCGGTGATCATGGAAGCGATCCAGAAGACCCTGGCCTCGGGCATACCGCTGCATGCCCTCGATCTGACTACGCCGATCAAGGATGCCTTCGTAGAGACAGTCTTCGATCTGCTGCCTGGCGACTTCGCCAGGGATGCGCGCATCCAGTTCTGTGGCCCCACGGGAGCGGACGCAGTGGAGGCGGCGCTCAAGCTGTCGCGCACGGCAACCGGGCGGCAGAGCATCCTGGCGTTCCATGGCGCCTATCACGGCATGACCCTCGGCACGCTGTCTGTGAGCGGAAACCTGGGGCCGAAGAATGCCCTGGGTGGGCTGCTGCCGGGGGTGCAATTCTTGCCGTATCCACATGACTACCGTTGCCCGTTCGGCCTGCGCGGCGAGCAGGCGATCGACGCCAGCCTGCATTACATCCGCCACCTGCTCGCCGACCCGGAAAGCGGCGTGACCCAGCCGGCGGCCATGATCCTGGAAACGGTGCAGGGCGAGGGCGGGGTGATTTGCGCCCCTGATCGCTGGCTGCAGGGGCTGCGGGCGATCACGCGTGAGCACGATATTCCCCTGATCCTCGACGAGATCCAATGCGGTATCGGACGCACCGGCGATCTGTTTGCCTTTGAGCGCAGCGCCATCACCCCTGATGTGGTGACACTGTCGAAGGCCATCGGCGGTGGTCTGCCGCTGTCGGTGGTGGTCTACCGGGGCGAGCTGGATCAATGGCAGCCCGGCGCCCACGCAGGCACTTTCCGAGGTAATCAACTGGCCATGGCCGCCGGCGATGCCACCTTGCGCTTCATTCAGCGCGAAGGCCTCTGCAGCCATGTGCGCAACGTCGGAGCACGCTTGCAGACGCTGCTGCACGGGCTGCAGGCCGAGTTCGATTGGATCGGCGACGTGCGCGGCCGTGGTCTGATGCTGGGCATGGAAATCATTGATCCTGCCAGCCAGGATCCCCTGGGCCAGCCCGCTACCGATGGCGAGCGGGCGCGCAAGCTGCAACGTGCTTGCCTGGAGCGTGGCCTGATCGTCGAACTGGGCGGCCGGCACGGCGCAACCGTCCGCTTCCTGCCGCCGCTGATCATCAGCGAAGCGGAGGTCGATCTGGTTGGGCAGATTCTCTACCAGGCGGCGCAGAACGTGGAGGTCGTCGCCGCGAGCTGATGCGGGTAGGCCGCAGGTTCCTGGCGGGTGGTTGCTGCACCGGTGCGTTAAGCAAATTGATCAGCTTCATGACGGTTTCAGGAGCAGTTGAACAGCTCAGCAATGTCGCTAATGAACTTACGTGGCTCATGAACATATCTGACATAGCACATGATTAACTTATGGGCGATGTGATATGTACACAAGAGCGGCAACTAACTGATAAATATGAATATATCCAGGTCATATGCCACTCTAGTGCTCATCGAACCGCGCTCAGAAGAAAAAGGGCGGTTCTGCTAACTTCGCACTGCTTTTCAGTGGAAGTGATAGTGCAGTACAACTGCAGAATGACCATTTGCTCGATGCACTCTAAAGCCGTGCAGATCGTTTGTTACGAGCTTATGCGGATGGTGACCATTGCAGCGGTCAGGAATGCAATGAACGAAATGATCAGGCGAAAATTTGGCAGCCATGCCTTTCACCCATGAGTGCTGTGAGCCATGATGAGGTACTTGTACGGTCGCCACCAAAGCCAATCGATTTGCACCATAGTGCGCCTGCATTGAATTGAACGTTGGCATGTCCATACACAAGTCGCCGAGGCAGAGGAGGCCAGCTCGATCCTGTATCGCTGAAGGACGCCTCGGCGATCTCATTAGCACGCTGCGCTCACCGTCAAAGTACGAACATGCACTCACTTCGCTCAGGGGGCGCACCATCAGGCAGAGCGAGATGTTATTTCGTTGCTTACTAGTCGCTCCGAAGTGGTGCTCATAGACCTTCTTAAAGTGTGATCGCCAATTTCGGTGAAGCCTGAGGGGGTAACTCAATCCAGATGAATCAATCGCAGTTGCGATCTGATCCTGCACGACATCTATTGACGCGAACGATTTTCGTGCTACCCGCGCACCTCCTTTTGTAATAAATAAGTCAGGTTGGTCGGAGTTGAAGAACATAAATTCCAAGGGGAGCGTACCTGGTCCGAAGCTGGCCGCATGATCCATCTCGAATGAGGCGCCGCCCCATTTTTTGGAACGTGCAGCAACTGCCGGTAACATATCATCAACCAAAAGTGGCTCGAGGGATGAGCCAAACACATCATCGCTAGGGCGACTGGCAAGCTCGTCCCACTCAGGCGATGGATTATCGCCGCGATCAGGGAGCGTCGAGCGTTCGTCCCCAGAAACGCCACCCTTCACGAATATCACCGCCCCAACTTGCTCAGAAAGACCACGCGTCAGAAGCCACTGGACTGGATCGAGCTGGAAGAGCGCTGTCGACGCAGAGCATGTGCTGGCATCGCCAGCCAAAACCTCTTCAACTCGCTGGCCTATACACATATAAGGGACTGCCAACCAGCGTACGCGCCTGTTTTGTAAGAAATGCTCCACACCGTTCACATGATCGTTGTCAAAGTGGGAAAGAACCAGCAAATCGATTTCCTGCGGCAACCAGCCTGCGATGTTTTGATCATTAATGGCTTTTTCTACACGATGCTGACTTCTAGATCCGCAGTCATAAGCCCAACTGAATGCGGCCCGTCGCAACTTCTTATTCCAAACTACCCCGGTGAAAACGTTCCATGGCCTACCGGATGGAAATGTTGACGCACGTGCAGGTGGCAATTCATAACGTTCCTTACCTAAACCCTGATCCAAAAATTGAAATATTCTCGGAAGATTAGTGGAGATAATAGCTAATAGCCAGTATCAAAACACAATCTCCGCCTTGAATCGGCCCTTGGCTTCATATGGGTAAACCTAGGACTTTGCCAAATGATTCGAGTCGTGAGCTACAGCGTCGACTGCAGGAGGTACGCCAAGCCGGCCAGTTTGAAGTCCACTGCTGCAGCATTGCGGATCTTCAGGTCATTGGATTGTTAGGAAGTCGCAAGCGACTAGGGAAAGGAGAGTTTACATCCATAGCATTCGCTATGAGCCGGAGGCTAGCAGTGTTAACGGATGATCAGGGCGCTAAAAAATTATCAGCAAACGCAGGGGTGCAAGCCACGCAGACGACGCCCCCACTTCACGACTGGTTGATCTTCACGCGACGGCTTGACGATGCTGATCATTGCAATGTCGTGAGTCAACACCAACAAATGGAGGGATGTCTGGCGCCTCCCTGCAGGAGGCTTAAATATTAGCGCTCCAGTGCTCTCGAAACGCTTTATCCACGCCCAAGTAGTTCATACCCGCGTGAGGCAGCAATAGTATTAGGAATACAATATTGGCTTCAGATGATTGTGTGATCCTCCATTGTGACGATTTTTAACTAAATTTTAAATTCTAGAGATAGTGGATTTAGTGGACTCAAACGACACGTGCGAGCTTCTCCTACAGAAACATAAAGCTTCGCGCACTACGCATTAAACTAAATACGACGCCTAAGGGGTCATAATTTTTCTAAAGTACGACCAGAAATTTAGACTCATTGCTATTCGCAGGCGCGCAATATAGTATTGAGTTTCGCATAAAGTTGCGCTATTTTACCTGTTTGGCTTACCCAGAGACCTTCTTAACAGGAGTCGCATGACTTTCACTTTACCTCAACTAAGTGCAATCAAGGAATAGAATTATGAGCCCAGCCACTGATAAGCTAATCAACGATCTCATCGCCAATAGAAATTTTTTTGAAGTGCATTCGGCGAGATCGGAAAATATTCTTTTGCCGCGCGCTAGTGAACAACTGAGGAGTTCTATTGACGCACTAACAAATCCTTCAGTTGATGAGAGAGTCTCGGCTGAAGAGTTTCTAGATTTGAAGAATTACTTCCAGCTTTTTGCGCTCTGCGAAAGAAAGTACGAGTGCATAGTTTTGCTTTTCAATCAAGTTGATAGCCACACTGTACGCCCCCTCTATTATTCGAGCCGGATAACAGAGTGGATTGATGTGTGGAGTCAGATTGCGAAACTAAATCAAACTCTCGAACCATTATACGATAGAGACATAAAATGTCGCGCAGAGGCCATACTAAGACTAAGAAGCAACGGCATAGAAATCATACTTGATCAGGCAGATGCCGTTCTGACGGAAAAAGTTAGAATTCAAATACTTTCGCGCATAAAGTATAGGGCTGAGAAAGTAGGTCATAATTTATTCTTGATGGTACTGCACATAATAGAAACGAACCATTATCGCCCGATGCACGAGCGTTATTATTTTCGAAAAGAGCTGTCGATATTAAGCAATTCGCCTCAATCTCCTCTGGGGTATTTGTACCAGCTTTCTCTTGCTCATTTGGAAAAGAAAAAAAAGAACCGCGATACTTTCAGGCAACTCAAGGAGATATTCGAGTTATCGGAGGATCTTGTCACACTGATGGGTGTTCAGAGGGTTGACTATCTTGAAGGCTTCATGAATAAACCTGTCGATCTGCTACCCTTCCTTCAGAAAAGTACGATCCATGATCAGTTATTTACCCTAGATCAGATGAACAAGCAGGATGCTTTAACTCTGATGGATGGACTGTTTAGTGATTGTCCGAGCTTGGCAGTATATAGAGATATTTATCGTGCAATGATCAAATATCCAGGACGACAGTCGTTATATTTCTACAAGGATTTAATTGTCAGAGAGCTTTGCATGAGACACACCGCGGCCGATGTTGGCAATGCAATCGATGAGCTTTCTTTTTCGTCGCAGGAGATTAATTTAGATTATTTAAACCCGTTAAATGTCGAAAAATTAAACTCTTTCCAAAAGCCATTTATAAAAAGAAAGGATGATTATCTGTTCCCCCACCCCCATTTTGCACATGCAGGTTTCATTTACACTATGTATGATAAATTACTCTCATCTTTAAAAGAGCGAAATTATAAAGGGGTTCGCCTTTCTCAAGAGATCGGCAGAAGGTCAGAGAAGCTAGTGGAAAACATACTATCTCAATATAGAGTCAGATATTCAGCAGGAAAAAAGTATATTGTCACAAAAGATTTTTTTGATGAAATTGGCTCCACCGCTAAAGAGGGGGAGTGCGACTTTGTGATCGAAAGTCCTAGCCACATTATGTTCATAGAGTTGAAGTCAAAGACGCTTACAGCGAACGCCCGGAGTGGGAATAGTATTTCCGTACTACTTGATCTTGCCCTTTCGCTCTTCACTTCGATCGAGCAGGCAGGGCGCCATGAATACGCCCTCAGAAGGAAAGGGAAAATTGATTTTACGGACGGAACGTCCTTAGATTTGAAGGGGCGAGACATTGAAAAGATCTCCCTTACAGTCTTCGACTTCAATAGTCTGGCTGACGTGAATTTAATTCAAGATCTACTGGCATTTATTCCTAACATGAATTTTTTTTCGAAGGAGTCGGACGAACAAGAAGAGCTTTCAAAAATTAAAAAAGTAGTAGATAAGCTGAAGATGCAACAGCAGTGCGATGTATTCCGAGAAGTCTATGAGAAACCTTACGGAAGATCGATAAATTTCGGCAATAGATTTTTCAGTGTCGGGCAATTTATGAGTATGTTAAAATATTCCAGAAGCACCGAGCACTTCGTTGAATTAATAAATAAAACCCGACAACTTGGGAATAATACCAAGGACTGGTATTATATATTCAATAATTTTGTTATTGATATGCCTAATAACCAAGGTGTCTTTAGTCGCGATTACAAACAAAAGACTTAAGGCGGAAACTCACTTCTATCGTTCAGCGAAGGGCGCGCAGGACCTTCACTGCCTGCCTTTTATGAGCTGCTAGCTTTGTAATCTCCGGATTATCCGCTTACCGATGCGCCGTTAGAGGCGCGAGCGCCTACTGGTTGTACCCGGACTTTCGGGACGTTCTGTTCTCCATCACCAAGACGTTGCTCAACGAAGGCTCTCAATCAAAGGGCTAATCATCTTTTTGATGGAAGGAATCGAGGTTCCGATCTGATGCGACCCGATTTCGTCTCCCTGCTTTCGAATGTGAATAGAAATGCTACGGTCATCTTCAACTTTGGCAAAGGCTACCAATCCGTTCTCTAAAGGATGAATTCGCACATCGTCTTCTCCTCCGGGATAATTAACTGCCAGTTGAAAATCGCCTAGAACTGCTATCACTTTTACTGCTGTATGCACCCATGAACCATGCTGGCCCGTCATGTATGAACTGCTGCTCACCAGCACAACCGCCATCATCAGCGAACCAAACGAATGGAGCATTGCAGTTGCGGTGGGTCTGGGGATTTTCTTTTTTAGGCCCACCACTTCCAATACGGGGGCGAGCATCTGTATTGAATTAAGTGTCATCGTCTGGATAAATCCGACTATGACCATCACGAGCGCAAAGAAAAGGAGGGCTATGGACGCAACGGTCATCAGTGCAGGGATGTAAAAGGCGACGATGAGAAAACCGACTGTTACGTCAAAGCTTTGTGGCGGTAAACCTAACGACTCGGAAACAAGCGACCGAGCCATCACCGTGGCGATCAGAAGGACTACAAAATGAAGAAGGGCCACGGCGGTTTTCCCCAGCGTACTTTCCCATACAGCGCTGATCCATTGAACCGCTGGCATACACCACGAAATGAAACCTCCTACAACTCCGACTGATCCAATTATTACAGCAATATCCATCGCAAGGGCGCCGAGCCATTGTGACACTACCATTCCGAGTAAGAAGGTCGTCATGGAGAAAATATAAAAGAGGTTAGACGCGGACATTTCGTTGTATTTGCATTGAATCCAGTCCTGCATGATACCGGTTACTCGCTCTTGGAAATCCGCACAAATGTTGATAGTTGAGGGGCGTGCGTGGCTCGCCTCGGAAACAATTGCTTCTGCCTGAACTTAACCTCGGCGGTTAAACCTGCTGCTGTGCAACAGTGGAAAAATCGCTCGCTATTTGTGGTAATCGTCCTATGTATTTGTCGACAAACTAGAAGTGGCACTACGATCTGGTTCGGTAGTTGACAAAGGTTGTTTTGAAAGCTTTACAAGAGGAGCTCATCCGTGAACTGTGCAAGCCAGGCGCGAGCCATCGACGCATAAGGAGCTTCCGGCGCGGTGGCAGCCTTCAATTCGGTGAGCAAGCGATCTTGGAGAAGGCGAAGACGTGTGGTGACACCTGCCGCAGGCGTACTCTCCAATATGCGCTGTGTGGCGGGTTCCTCCAGTGCGGTGATCGAATCAGCCAATTCAGTGACCAAATCACCGAGGAATTGTAATTTCCGCAACACGCGGTTGCGATCTTGGAACAGCTTCAGGCGGTTCAGCCCATATACGTAAATAGACGAATTGGCGCGCGCTTGCTGTTGCGCATTGCCTACGGCCATGATCAAACCCGTGGGCAGCTGTGGATCGATGCTATGCGCTAAATACGTGGCAGGATCATCTTCGCAAGGATTGATGAGTAGCGGCAATTCTCTGGAAAAGTTAGTGGTCTCTGCCGTGGCGCGCACGCCCGTGTCCGCGAGCGGAAAGCTATCCTTCTTGCCTGCTTGTCGGGTCCTTGTCGTAGCCGTGCCCGCCAGCACTACAAGGCTATTCGATGCATCAGCCAGAACCTGACCCCGTTTGCGGTTGCAGTCAATGCACGACGGCAGCAGATTTTCCCACTGCATGGCAATCCACCAATAACCACCATGCGCGACATCATCCGCCACCGCACCTTTGGGCCGGTAATGCTCGATATCTACTGGGGCAGAGGCCGCATAGTACGTCTCGCAGTAGGCACACTTGCCGTGGAACAGTTTCTCCAAGGCCTGTCGCACATCGGCGCCTTTGTAAGCCTTGTACTTAAATTCCTTCTTCTTTGTGCCTGGGACCAGCGCAGTGGCGCGGTGGCTGCGGGCATCATCTAACTCCAGAGGTCCAGCGCCACCCGCTAGCAGCGAGGAGGGGGGAGGCACTGAAAATCGGTCAACGCGACGCATATTCAAAGCCTCTCTAGGGCAGACAGAATTTGATCCTTGGCTGCCCGTCGCAAATTACGCAACCGCTCGCTACTGGCGACACGGCGTTTTGCCAGGTATTCACCCACGGCCAGTTGGACAATTTGATGGACTTCGCTCGAGCCAACTGGAAGGGCGTTAGTGATATCTTCATTAAAGTCCTGCAACACTCGCTCATCCTCCGCGCTCAACTCACCATTAGCGTGTGCAGCCATCAGATCGGCGATTCTCGCCAAGCGACGGTCAGCATGCGCATCATCGGTAGATAGCATCTGGAAGAAGTCAGAGGTGAGCAGTTGCTCAAGCCTCAGATCGGCCACCGGGGGCAGGTCGGCCATGCTTTCAATGGTGATCGGCATCTGACGCTGCGCCTGGCTGTCAGCGCTAGCGATGCGTTGCAGTACCACCACTTCTCCTTGCTCCATACCTCGCAGGCACAACGGGTCATGGGTGGTGACGATAAATGTCATGCTTGGCAGGGCTGCGCGTAAACGAGACATGACTTGGACCTTCCAGCGTGGGTGCAGGTGCGCCTCGATTTCGTCGATCAGGACGACCCCTCGGGCCGATTGAAAGCTCTCGAAACCGGGGTAAATAGTTGCGTTCATGAGCCCTTTGAGGATGTCACAGATCATTGCCAGCATAGAGCGATATCCGGAAGACACAGCGTGCAGCGGGGTACGATTGAAGCGGAGCGCGCCGTCCGGTTCGCTGATGGCCGTCACCATGTACAAGATATCGCTCTCCTGAGCGCGTTGGATTACATCGAAATCGCCATCTATCGCGAGCACTTCGCGTAGGGTACGAATCACCATGTCGAATCGATCTTGTCTAAGCTGACTTAGCCAAGGCTCAGGATTTGACAGCACGTTACCGTCGAACAGATTTCGGACATGGGCATGCGGGCTTGCTCGCTGGCTGGCTCGGGTGAATCTACGAAACGCGCCATAGGCAAACACAGGGACTTGCTGGTTATCTAAGTTGCTGGAGTGGCCGTGGGCTTGCTGGTCGATGGTCAGCTCGACCCAGTGTTGATTGGATAGCTCGATACGAATCTGTGCACGAGTCGCCTGATCACCACCGTCCACGCCGAGCTGGGCAGGATCCATGACCAGCTCAGCCAGCGATATGTTGAGTGCGTTCCGAACTGCTGCAGGGACCAGCGTCAACGCGACAGCTTCAAGTATGGAGCTCTTGCCGGTGGCATTTTCTCCCAGAATCACCAATGCAGGCGCCAGAGGCTCACTGCGCGCGAGCGACCGCGCCGGTGCCTCCTTGAGCTTAAGATCAAGCTGCTCGATTGCTTTGAAATTGCGGATGTGGATGGCGGTGATCGATTCGACGACCGGCTCGGGCGCCATCGCCTGTTTGTCGCTTGCGTGCAGCCTCGCATCTTCGCGTTGCAGCATATGGTGTGCTTGCGCCAAGAGCGCCGCCGCGTCCGTGGCTTTCGCCCATCGGCGAAGCGCGGGGCCAACCTGCTTGGGCGTCGGGTTACGCACGATTCCATTGACAGGAAGATGGCTGAGTAGCCGTCGGAGCAGCAGGTACCACGTCCCGCCAAACTCAAGAGTTGCAAAGTCTACTAGTCGATCGATCCTGGACAGGTCTGAGGGTGTGGTGCAGCTGCGAAGCTCCTCCAGGCGCTGCTGGTAGGTGATATAGCGCTGGTGACGTCGTTCCCCCCGATTCAGGTCGAAATGGGCAATGGTGTACGCACCCCGTGTCGAGCCGGGCAGTAAACCACCATCCAAAGCCGGAATGAGGTGGCCGGCGAACTGGCGTACTTCCGTGGGATCGAGGAGCATGGCTTTTTCGCTAGGCATGTCAAACTGCCAGAGACCATCTCCGCTGTTCACATAGGCCTCAACCTGTTCACGGGCCGGTAGCGGGCAACGACGTCCTCGCACCGCAAATTGGGGCTCAATCGGTACACAGCCGGGGCAGATGGGGAAAAGGTTTTGCCAGGCATCCGCTAGCCAGAGGTAGAAAAGGTGGGCGTCACTGGACCGAGACATGGGCAAGGCATTACCGGCGGGCCGGAAGCGATGCACTTCTAGCCGATCGCTGGCCTCACAAAACGCGCATCGCTGCCTATTCAGGTTTGCCAACGCTTCACGCAGGAGGTGTTCGTCTTCATTGACGTTAATGATGGGGACACTGGTTTGCGATCGTCGTCCGGGCTCTATCAGCCAGTATTCCAGCATCGATTTGCGCGATGCTTGAGTTAGCGGTGACTTCAGAATCGCGGGAGGCTGGCTTGGCCGCTCAAAGTACTGCACGGGGGGGCTCCGGCGAAGTGTCGACGGCGTTAATCACTGTCAGACGACGCGCAACATTGGCGACCTCATCTTCACTCCACAATACTAGATCCCCATCTACCGTAGCGCGCTGCAGAGCAGATGCGCGCATATAAGCACGAAAACGGGGATCAGGGTGCGCAACGGCAAGCTCGAGAATGGTTCGGTAAGTTGCCTCTTTAGGTAATTCGCTAAGCAGGCCGAACAGGCGCTCCCTGGCATCCTGTGCATCATCACGGAGCGTTGGGGAGTACACACCGGTGTTAGCCCGATTGAGGTCATCTCTGGCGCGGACCACGCGATGCACCAGCAAATACAACTCCTTCAGGATACTCGGTGTCTGGAATCTGCCGTTACCTTTGACCGTCTCACGTCTTCCTCCCAGCAGCGCTACACTGAAGACTTCGCCGAAGCGCTCAGCCTTTGTCGCGGAAAGCGAGCGGAATAAATGCTTAAGAGGTGGTAACGCCAGATAGGGGTCGGCGTGCACTCGGACGGCGTGCCAGACCGGCAGTAGTTGAGGGGGGGTAGAAGGCTCGCTAACCTTAGCTGCCGCCAGTCCTGCTATCTGCGTAGCTGATATGTCCCCGGCGGTCATGATCAGTCGGCAGTAGTTCAAGCAGTCATGGTTCACGACCTGATGCTTCGATATCCACTCATAGATTGTCGGAGCTAAAGCACCATGCATCCCTGAAGCGTAGTACACCAAGTTGTGTAACACATAGTAGGAGTTTTGCTCGGGCAGGCTACTCTGCAGCTCCCATTGAATTTCCGGGTGCAAGACGTTCGTCACCGCAAGGGGATACAGCCGGCATAACGGTTCAAACCATTGCGGAAAACCATTGATCTCCCAAAGTGCGTATCGCAGTGCAGCTTCCGCTTCCGCGTTAGTCAAGTGAGCAATGGCGCTCTCGCTTTCAAATTCAATTTCAAGGCCGGCCAGGCCAAACATCACCGCCACGGGGATGCTATTCGGCGCGGCGCCTTCTGAACGAGTATCTGGTTGGTAAGCACGCCAGAACGCAATCGCTGCATCGCGGTAAGCCCCGGCTACCTCGTCGCCGAACTCTGGGATCAGTGCACTCCAGTTAGCTCCCTCAGATCGCTTATATATGCCATTGCCTGCTCGGATATGTTCCATCAAGTGATACTGGATTTGGCTCAATTCGTTCGCTTTGAGACCCGGTGGGTGACGTACAATCTGCGGGTTATCCTTCACTCGAGCGATGAAGGCGTCCCAGTCCTTACTCCGCTTTTTTTTACGCCGTGCGTAGAGCTGCTGGTGCTTACGCTCTTGTGCTTGGAGGTTTAAGGTTGCCGGGTCTGGTGGAGGGTTGAGCCACGCCTGAAGGGTGGCCTTTAGCCCAGTATGGTCGTGCGTAGCGACAAGCAACTGATCCAACCAGCACTTCGGCTGGCTATTTTCCCTATAGGTCCGATAAGCGCGGGCAAGGGCTACGTAACGGTCATCTTCCTGAGCTCGCTGATTTACCCACGCCAATGTTCTGGGAAAACTGGCTTCATCGAACGACCAGAAATGCCCTGGCCAGGTCACCGGCCAATCATCCCTGAGCGGTTGGCCAGACCTCTTCGTCTGTTTCCGGCATTCGGCGACAGTCCACCAAAACAACGCGTCATTCAATTCGGTCCATTGGGGTACTAGCATGTCGAACGTCTTCCTCGCTTCTTGAAGCTCGGCTCCGTGCCAGTGGAGAAGGGCAGGTACCGCCGAGAGGAGGGCCAATGATGTCGAGGACAAAGCGGCCGGAGCGCGCGCAGCAATTAAGTGTTCGACGCAGAGCAAGGCGGTGGGCATCAGCCACTGATACTCTTTCGAAACAGCGCAGTCACCCCGTTCTATATGCGGCGTCTTTTTCAGAAGTCCAAGCAAGCCCTCGGCAAACCCATGGAGTAGCTCAATTGCGTTTGACTTACCGCTCAAGGTCAACCGTTTAACGAAATCGGCCAAGCTGGAAGTGAGTCCGCTTGCGTCATATCCGTCATGCTTTCCTGATCGAGTAAGGGTCTGCAGGATGAGCTCGCTCGACTCCTGTTTGCTGGGTGCATACGAAACCAGTTCCGAGAAGACGCCTCGCGGAACCGATACTTTGCATGCCAAGATGTCTTGCCACAGCTGAAGGAAGCGTTGAGTATCACTCAGTGCTGCAACCGCTCTCACCGACACGATCCGAGCATACAGGCCGCGGCCGGACTCGACAGCGATGTTCGCCAGCGGCTCCACGCATCGGAGCATCTTGCCCTGCCAGGCTAAACGACCCAGGATGAAAATCGCGTCGTCATGCTTCGCGTGCTTGCCAATCAGCTCGAGGGTCAGGGCTTCAAGATCTAGGCCTGCGATTCGTATGATGGCGTCATTGTCCAGTCCCCGAATCGCTGAATTTTCATCAGTGATCTGTTCAATCACTCGCGTCAATGTCTCTGCTCGAGCTGCAAAAGGCAGTACTGCAGCATCCCCTCCTTCAAGCACAACATCAGGGTAGTCACGGGTGACCCTGTTTCGAATGCTCTCGTCGAGCAGAATCAACCAAGGCAGCAGGGGACGCATGCGTACACTCAGTACCGTCTGCTCATACTGCCGACGAAATATCCATGACTCAATTTCGCTGCGATTCGCCTCGACTCCCAGATGTTTGCTAATCCAGCGCGCTGCCAGCAATTCCCTTATTTCTCGATGGCGGAACCGAACCTCGCCATAGACGGGCTCGCTAAAAATTCCGCATGTCAAAAGGGTATTGAGCTCAGCGTAGGACCATACCTGGAGTAAGGTGTCCGGTCTGATAGCTGCCTCGGAGCCAGTTTCTTGTACCCGCAGGCTCGAAATGCCTGTCAATACAACCCCGATGGCCAAGAGTTCGGCACCCTCTTCGAGGCGAGACCGAGTGAGAGTCGGCAAATCCCGGCCGGCTTGATCAAGCTGTCGGGCGATACTCTGTTGCAGGATCGTTAGCCTGTTCGCAAGAGCATGTTCAGCGTTCCATGTGCCGATCAAATCGCGTAAATCAAAAGGAAGCCCCGCGAGTGTGAGCAGGTGACCGCGCTCCAGCTCTTCGAGAAACACAGTCGCGTCCGAGACGCCACTATGCTGGGCAAAAATCTTAATGTCGTTAATGCTCAGCGGGGTTAACTGATAAAGGCGCAGGGCGGATAGGGGGGCATCGGCTGTTTGGGTAGTGTAGTGCTCAGCCGCAACTTCGGTGTCTTCTGCGGGATCATCGATGCCATCAGTTTCGAGCGACGTCGACTGCGGCGCAAAGGGGAGTAACTCCTCCAAAAGGGCACGGTCACGTTGCGGCCGCCAGGCATAGGGCCGGCTTGAGACATACACATGGGCGCGTTGGCTGGCTGGCCCCACCTGATCAGCGAAATATCGCAATGCCTGCTCAAAGGCTCTCGCTTCTGTTAGGCGAAGCTCATCCACGGAGTCCAGAAAGAACCAGGCTTCATCCGTACCTGATAGCCAGGCCGAGAATGCTTCTGCGCTGCCTATCTCGAAAGCTGTCTCGAAGCGGTCGCTTATGTCTTCGATTCGGATGAAAAATGCCGCCTGGCCTTGGTTTCGCAGTAGGTTTGCGGCGCACTGTAGCTCGTAGGTTTTACCTGCTCCAGCCTCGGCGAGGATGACCACCCGGTACTCCGTAAAGAGCGTCTTCCACGTCTGATTTTCACCGTGTGAAGATCCCAGCCACAGTTCGCCTAAAGGTAGATCTTCTTTCTGATAGGCTTCTGGAATCAGACGGAAATGCCGGGTTAGCGGTACTGGAGACATTTGGCGTCCTTGCAAAAAAATTGGGTAATCAGCTGATTGGGATCGGCAAGCGGGCTAAGACTGCTTGTTTTGCCTATTATCGGCGGATATAAACTTGTGTTGGTCGGACTTATGTGGAAATCGTATTGATATTGCTGTCCTGACTCAACCTCTTTGGAGGATGACCAGCAGATACTCAAACAGTTTAAAGCAGATTTGACGGAGGTTAAGAAACAACTGGCCTGACGTCTATAAATCCTTTAAGTGCCTATCGTTGACTCAGCTTCCTGTAGATCGCATTGGTGATCATTGCCCCACCTACATCGCTAGGATAATGTCTGCATTTGATAAGGTTAGCGGAGGCTGGGAATGGACTGGGGCGCTTTGATCAAGATCGCAGCTTCGATTGGGGGGGCGATTGTAACGGTTGTCACCGCCGGGCGTGCTATCAACAAACTCAAAAGACACATTGCCGAATATCGAGAGATAACGGCTCCGCAACCCGCGCAACCTCATTTGCAACTCGGTTTTCAATGGGTGGGTGACCTAAAACTAAATATGATCCATGCCCCCGAGATCGTTTTCCGTATCGGAAATCGTCAAAACAGAATCCTCTACCTCAACAAAATCCAGTGGTACGCTCCCGCCTACCGGTTGCATTGGGATGCCAAAGGCTCGGACGCCTCAGGACAAACGATTCAACCGGGTCAAGGGCTTACATTCAAGTTCGACCCTGAAGACACGCTTGAGCCGATCATCGACAGCGGTTTCTGGACACGATATACGTCGCAGATACGCTTGATCTGCGGACTGCGGCTGAGCGTGCAACTGCAAAGCGGTGAGGAACGTAGCATTCCTGCTCCCAGGGTCCTGAAGCTTTATCTGGCCTACCTACACCACTTACCAACCTTGGCTCGGAACTACATCAGATTTCAGTCATTCTTACGCCCCTAGCCAATAAGCAGACCCACGGTGCTGTCGCCGAGTTATGGGCTCGATTAGGTGGCCATATCCGACGTTCCGACCACTGTGGTGGCTCCATTGAAAATCGACCCAGGCTGACACTGAAATTCACCACGGGTGGTCAAGATTTGGGTAGACGATCGGGTAGGGGGCGGCTCTCTCAAGTGACACCCGACGCCAAGAACACACCGTTGGACTGCCAGGTGATCGGGCCGTGCACCTACCTTGTCGAAGAGTTGAAATCGCTTTTGCCTAAATACAAGAGGAATACCGGCCTTGGTAGACCTTAATACCGGGACTCGGTCGTCATGCGTCACAGCCATATCAATCGCGTGTGCTTTCACACTTGCGCCAGCCGCCCTCGGTCGCGGCGGGTGTCTCCCCCAGTACTAGGAACGTACGATGATTAATAAAATCAAGATCAAGGGCTACAGGATCCACCGCGACTTCGAGCTCACACCTGAAGCGAAAATGAATCTGCTCGTCGGTGGTAACGACGCAGGTAAATCGTCACTACTGGAGGCGATAGCTCTTGGACTTACAGGCCGTATTGGCGGGCGAGCAGCGTCAGAAGAACTGAACCCTTACTGGTTTAACACCGCCTTGGTCAGCGCGTTTCTGAACGATATTCAGGTGGGTCGTCGACCCGCATGGCCCACCATCTCGATTGAGCTCTTCCTGGACAACAGACCAGAGCTCCAGCGTCTGTGCGGTGCGCACAATAGCGCAATCCCGACGTTAGCTTGTCCGGGTGTCAAACTGAGCGTGGTACCAAACCCGGAGTATGAGGAGGAGCTGCAGGCCTGGCTGGCAACGCCCTCGGCCCTGCTTCCCGTAGAGTACTACAAGGTGGAATGGCGCGATTTTGGCGAGAACGAGCTGACTAGGCGGCCCCGGGAGCTTTCAACTGCCATCATCGACTCCCGCACGATCAAGGCGTCTGGCGGTGTTGACTACCACTTACGGCAGATTCTCAACGATCATTTGGAAGCTCCGGAAAAAGCGTTGATCTCTCTGCGCTACCGGGAAGCCAAAGCAGGTATGTCGGACGGTACCCTGGCTGATCTCAATCAGCGACTTGGTACCCTTGAGGCGTCGCTGCAGCAACAGCCTTTGAAACTCGCGATGGACCAGACATCAAGGACATCTTGGGAAACCGCCATATCTCCCCACATCGATGAGGTTCCTTTTTCGCTAGCAGGTCAAGGGCAACAGGCCGCGGTCAAAATTTCATTGGCCATGGGGCGAAATGCTGATAGAACCAAGGTGATCATGATCGAAGAGCCCGAGAACCACCTCTCCCATACCAGCTTGGTGACTCTTCTAAATCGAATTGAAAGCTTGGCCGGCGAGCAACAGCAGTTATTCATTAGCACCCATAGTGCTTATGTGCTCAATAGGCTGGGATTGAATTCCCTACTCCTGATCAACCGGGATTCCGTAGCAACCATTACAGGGCTCGACCCGGAGACCGTGGGCTACTATCAGAAGTTGCCCGGCTTCGACACGCTTCGTATGGCATTGGCAGAGAAGCTGGTGCTGGTCGAAGGGCCGTCAGATGAGATCGTCTTCGAACGTTTCTTTACCGATATGTACGGCGCGCGTCCCATGGCCCTTGGCATCGACGTGCTCAGTATGCGCAGTCTTTCATTAGCGCGGTGTCTCGAGCTCTGCGCCAACCTGAACAAGCCTGTAGCAGTACTTCGAGATAATGACGGGATAGAGCCGGCGGATCTCAGAGCCTCAGTGAACCAGTGGCTGGATGGTGATAGGCGTCAGCTGTTCATTGGCGATGTAGCGCTTGGCCGCACACTCGAGCCTCAATTGGTGTCGCATAACAGCGAAGCCGTGCTTCGCGAAGTTCTGGGAGTAGCTGGGCATGCTGATCTGGCAACCTGGATGCAGCGGGAGAAGACTGAAGGTGCCCTGCGTATAGCAGCGTCTGAAACGGTGATCACTCCGCCTCAGTACATGGCTGAAGCGGCGGCGTTTATTCATGGGTAATCATCTCACCTTGGCCGTTGCGGGGTCTCGGAAGACTCAGGGGCTGGTGGAGCATTGCGCCGCACTGCCAACCTCTAGGAGGGTGCTGGTGGTGACGTTCACCCAGCGAAATCAGCACGAGCTGAATGAACGACTCTCTACCTATGCCGGGCAGCAAACCAATATAGAAGTGATGGGGTGGTACACGCTGCTCCTGAGGCATTTCGCCAAGCCGTTTCTACCGTTCGCGTTTCCTGGTAGAAAAGTACTGGGTTTCGATTATGAAGGATTTCCGCCCCGCTTCTCGAAGGGCTGGACACGTTTTTTCAACCGATCCGGAGCGGTGTACGCCAGCGAGCTAAGCAGGTTAGCGCATGACCTGATTGACCTGAGCGAAGGCGCGTTGCTGTTTCGACTGCAGAGTCTTTACGACGAAATCCTCGTGGACGAAGTACAGGACTTAAGCGGCTGGGACTGGGATATTCTGAAAAAACTTTTCGACTCCCCGATTGATATTCGCATGGTCGGCGACGTCAGGCAGTCAGTCCTGTCAACAAGCCCGAGGACAAGAAAAAACAAGCAGTACGCCTACAGCCAGGCGATTGACTGGTTCGTGGAGATGCAAAAGCAAGGAAGCATTGAGGTCGAGTTTCGAGCCACAACTTGGCGCTGTTGCCCCGGCATCGCTGCGTTCTCCGACACGATTTTCGACTCTGAGTGGGGGTTTCCGCCTACGGAGTCGCTCAATTTTACCGAGACAGGCCATGATGGGATGTACCTAATCGCACCACGGCATGTGATGGACTACGTAGAACTTTTTAAACCGCGCTGCCTTCGCGTCAGTGCGACCTCCGGTAGACAGTTCGATCTGGACTATGTGAACTTCAAGGTTGCAAAAGGCGCCACATACGAGCGAGTGCTTATCATCGCTACGGGGCCCATTGCAAAATTCCTACAAAGGGGTAGTGCATTGGAGCCTGGGCCGGCAGCAGCGTTCTACGTAGCTGTGACGAGGGCACAGCAAAGCGTTGCGATCGTGTTAGACGAGGTGGGCGAATCTGCCATCCCACTGTGGGTGCCTTGATCGTCAAACGTGAAAAGGTCATGGTTGGTAGCTAGGTTCCTGGCTGAGATGACTAGTGTCAGAGCACAAACAGACCTTTATATCATCACGGTTAACAAGGTGTGATTGAACGCTGGCATTACCCAGGCGCGTCGACCTCAGAGGTTCACACATCAAGATCAAGTGTTCGCCTTTTTCGAATGATCGCAATGTTTGCATCACCGTTTTTGGAAGCAGTTGGCGCGTAGTAGTGATGGCGATGAAGAGTGTAACGGGGAGGATGTTGAAAATGCGGAGCCCCCCCCTGAAGCGAGGGGCTGTGAGTCTTGGGCCGAAGCTGCTGCGCCAAGGCTAACCGCATCTCTAAAGGGACCGAACGCTTCGTGTGTACAATCTGTTAGATTTTCCAATCATCCGGATAATCATCCACAGGAAGCTGCAAAACGAGTGCTCCGTCATCATGCGCCTTCTGTGACTCCTCATGGTGCATGGCGAGGCAGAGGTAGATCAGGGCTGCTCGGCACAGCGCCATGATCTGATGCGTCTTGGCAACCAGTTCATCCCTATCAATTACGAATGCAAGATCATCGACTTGGCGCTCCGATGCGCCTGAAATCCAATGAAAAGCGTCCACTATCTTGGCGTACTTGTGCTCAAGGTGGTTTCTTAACTCGTCCAACGCTTTGGCATCCGGTCTGGCGACGTCCTTGAGTACCTTGGAGTAGATGTCTAGTGACACCCAATATAGACCGCGCAGTGCAGAGTTATTTGTGGATTTGAATTCATCGCGAATTGCCCATGCCTCGGCGGAAGGAGCACCTTTTTTGACAGGCTTAAACCAGAGCGTTCGAAAGCTCACGCTGCGTTCAGGTATCCCTAACTGCCAATAGGCACTAATGAAGTAAGCCATCTTATCCAAAAGCGAGTAGGCGCTGCGGAATGCGGTCTTAATCTGCTCTAGTCCCATCGAATAAAGGGCATAGTCGTAATTGTGAGCCAATGACAAGCCCTTGTCGGCTAGGTGAACCGATCGGGAATGCGCTCCCTGGTACAGGCAATGACGGGCGAAGCCATACTCCTGCTTCATTTGATTGAAAAACGCCAGGTAGGTAATCCCAACCTGCGCGTCATGGTTGGGCAGTCTCAAGACATCATAAGCGGCGACGGGCAGGGCACCCAGGTCATTCATGGGGTTTAGAAATAGCTGGGCATCCAAGCACCACTGACGATAGCGCCGCTCCTCCTTGGAGGAGCCGAGGCTGTGTCCGAACAGGTGCGAGTCATCGTCCTCTTCGACCTGTTCAGCAAGTTTTGTCTGGTACCACCGGAACGCTTCAATCGCCTCAGGATAGGTTACACCATCGCGGCCGACACCGCCTTCAATTGCAGACTCAAGATGACGCCGAGCATGGACGAAGAACCAGTGGGTATGTCCAGGATCATAAAGCGCGTCGCCATAACGACACAGCCCCATCCCGAGGTTGCCCAACGCCATGCCGAGAATGGGCTGCTCGATCAAGGCTTTGCGCCACTCAGCTAGCGCCTCAATCCATCGGCCGCAGACACTCAGTGCATTGCCTAGGTTGCAGTAAATCCGCGCACGAAGTGCAGGAGCCAACCCCTTGAATCCCTCGTGTTGGATCGCTGCGTGCAGGAAGTAAAGCTGCTTGAGCAGAGCAGGGTGATCCAGTCTCCAAGGGTCAGTTCCTTCAGCATCAAGCAAATGCAGTTCAGCCCAGGCGTTGGAACACGAATATTGAATGAGGCACGCGTCGGCTGGCGAACAGAGGGGCGCAATATTGTCAGCTAAACCAACGGCTCTCCGGAGAAGGTCGGGATCCTTGGCATCGCCCGATGCGTCCACAAGGGAGTCAAATACGCTTCGAAGGTGAGCCGGGTATGCGTTGCTTTCGGCGAGGCTCTCCAGAACCTTCAACAGTAGATGTCGGTCTTCCGCCCTAGGCTCGTAGCTCTTCGTGGTAAAGCGCTCGAGAAAGTCCTGCATCTTGGGTGACCGCCAGGGGGAAAGGTGCTCAAGCTTACCTTGCCTCTGGCGTCAATGCTGCACAGGTATACGTCTTACGACTCATTCACTGCACACAATATCCATATCGCACCCTATCGTTTCTTTGAGATAGGCCACCGCAGCGGCAAGCACCAAATTCTGGTCAGCGGTACGATCACGTACCGAGAGGCCTGGCTGGACGATCACGATCTCCGCCTCGATTGGCTTGAATCGTGCCATCTTGATCATCTCGTTTAGCATCAATCCATTGCCCGCGAGATAACGGGTAGGACGCTGTAATGACGTAAGTCGATCTTCACGACCTTGAATGTGTTTCCCAAGCTCGGAGAAACGCCACTTCCATTTCGCCGACCTTATCGCCTGCGAGCAGACCTCAACGACATCCTTCACACGTTCGCCAGAAGTCTTTCCACCCGAGTACTTGCAGTGTATGAGGGTGAGACGGATGCGATCATTTTCTTCCTTGAGGCATACCAGGTCAGCTGCCTCTCCGGCCCCGTCGTCATCGAATACAATGTCAAACCCACCTTGGATGAAATGTTGAGCGGCCTTCCACTGGACAGAGTCGACTCGGGAAACATAATCCTTCCAGTAAGACTCCTTGGTAAGGTCGACTCCTGTCCAATCCCAGGCTCCCAATGAATTGCAGCAGAATCGCCAAGCTTCGATGGCTGTCATGAAGCGCCGCAATCTTCAATTGAGGCAGGTCGAACCCCTCACCAAGCATGTCGACACAAATCACTACCCGGGAAGCACCTGAACGCAGATTGGCGAGCCGAGTCTCGGTGTCGTTGATTTTTGAGTGTATGAGTACAGGTCGAAGGTCAGGCGCGAGGCCTCTGTAGATATGTTCGATAACAGTCGCTCGTGCAATGCTGCTACAGCGAGCCATCAGCAGGTGATTGAGACCTGCCTCAAGATTCTGTCGGAGTTTGTGCACCGCTGCCACTGCTATCGCCTGGTCTGCCTGTCTTCCACCGCTTGGCTGGTAGATTGGTTCGAAATGGATAGGTTTAAAGTATTCGTCCCTTTGCGCGGCAGCGAGTGGGTAGTTGAAGATCACTTTACCGTCGACCAATTCCCCGTCCCGGCGAAAAGGTGTTGCCGTGAACTGGAGCGTTGGAATCGATCGAAAGGCTGATTTCAATCCGCTCCACGTCTTGGCGGGCACATGGTGAGCTTCGTCCAAGATCAGTGCTTTACAGCGCTGAGCGATAGCGGCGGGAAGGAGGCTGTCAAGTTCAAACGTCAGCGAACCGATCGTTGATACCACCACGTTACATTGCGTGAACATCTCTAAGTCTGCTTCCGTTTTTGGCCTAGAGGTGATGATTCCAACCACGGGGTTGATGATGTCGTTGGGCACTACGCCAAGTTTGCGCAGCAGCCCCAGCCCTTGGAATTTGTATGCAGTCTGGAGACGCAGCAAGTCCCATGGCACAACCACCAAGATCGGCGATTTACCATGAGCTGTCAGTGTGGCCAGCATCGTTTCAGTTTTGCCCGTTCCCGTAGGCATGACGAGTGTCGCGGGCTGAGCATCGAGGCTCCAATGAGCCCCGATAGCGAAGAGAGCCCCTAACTGCGGAGGTCGCAGCCCTTCTTGACCCTCAGGTATATTCCCCGAAGCATCCCGCCGCTCAGCACGGTACGAGACCTGATTCTGCCAGCTGTCTGCTGCTTCCTTCGCCAAGTCAGCCAAGGACAACTCTTCAAGCCTGATTTTTAGGTCATTTAAGAGGCGATGAGCTCTCCAGACATACTTGTTTTGTCGGAGCTGAATGATCCCATCCACCCCTTCAGGCAGCGCGACACTCGCGCGCTCTTGCCATTGTCCAGCGACCACAAACGCTCCCTGATTCTGGGAGAAATAGGTATGAGCGTCTCGTTGGTCACACGAGTGACGACCGCCGGATGCAATTGATGGCGAATCTTTCCAACGGAACATCTCTGCTCATAAACCACTGGCGGTAGCTCAACCATCTGGTTCCTTCCTGATTAATACCGTGTGGGGTTGATGTGTAGCTGAAGATTATAAGATTGGTGGCAGATTAGTGGCTTCAATATTTCGATGAGCGTTGGTCAGCCGTAGGCAACGTGGGGCTAGAGCAGAGCGCCAGATGTTCGAGACTCAATTGGATAGTGTTCATTTGTCCAATCCAGTAATCTGATGAGCTGCAGCCGATCGGCCATAACTCGTTGATGAAGGAACGCAACGCATGCATGCCCCCAAGAGTCCATGCCAGCCGTACTCGACCAGCAAATAGGCAATGAACAAGACGATGCTTTGGGCAACGACACTTCGCGCAAGCGCTGCGCAGCGTGCCGACCTCACGTCGAAGGCTAGATTAGGGAAAGTTAAATCGCCTCTCCTGCTCGCCCAAACCGGTCTGTTTGGGAAACCTGTCATTCATCAATGTCCTTTCTCGGCAAGTTCGGCCATTCGATGTCGAGCATCAGATCGTCGGAAATTGCCTTGGACGAAAACAATCTCCAGATGCAATGATTCCAAGATTGGGGGCTGTAACAGTGACTGCAAAAACGTACTGGATTACCTCAATGTCATTCATCGACGCATTGTGCGCCAAGCACCGCGGCTAACCGCCGAAATATCGCAAAAATCTAGGAGCCGAAATGGCGTACGTGGTGGCTTTACTTGCAACCCGCTGGGGGAGCGAATTAGGTGGCTTAAATGTTTTCAACAGAGGGTTGGCAGAAGGTTTGACGCAGGCACTGCCAAGGGGTAGCCAGACGATCTGTTTTGTCAATCAGCTCCCGGCCACTGCGGACAGCCCTCCTGGAGCAATTGAGCTGGTTAAGCATGAGGCGTTTTCCTCCCCCGCGCTCGCGGAGGACATAATCGCGCGATGTAAAATGTTTGAATCAGAAACCTTGCAAGGTGTACTCGTGGTGGGGCACGACATCGTTACAGGCCAAGCCGCTATCGACTGCGCCAACGAGCTCCGTACACAACTAGACAAAGGAATCGACGTCAAATCAGCCGTGATCGGTCACATGGACTACTCGGCATATGCCTTCAGAAAAAACCTCAGTTTGGACGTGGTAGCCGAACGCTCCGCTAAGCAGCGAGACGTCATTGCGGCCGCAGATTGCGCCTTCGCTGTGGGGCCGCTGCTGCAACGCAATTTCGCGTCGGCGCGAAGTGCCATGCGCCGTCCAAGATCGCCAGTGAGACCATTGGTGCCTGGGGTAGAGAAGGTCAAATTGCAGACTCATAACCCACGCGTGGACCTGCAAATATTTATCTCGGGACGCCTTAATCGAGACGACGATCCGATCAAGAACTCGGTCTTGGCTATCCACGCGCTGGCTGCAGCGTACCAGAGAGGACGTGAAAGCAATCCTTCTGCATGGCTTGCACGGGGACAACTTTTCGCTTGGGGAGTTGATCCGGATTCCGATCAAGCGGTAACAGAACAGTTGAAAGCGATAGGTAGTAAGGAAGCAGCGTTTGAGTTGCACGCAGAGCCATTCTCCGACGACCAGGTAGCACTGCGCGAACGCCTAGCGAGTTGTCATATAGCGCTCATGCCATCGTGGCACGAGGGTTTTGGCCTAAGCGGCTGGGAAGCGCTGTGCGCGGGAGTTCCACTCGTATGCTCGCGCCAGTCAGGGCTCGCTATGCTACTCGATGATCTGAAACAACAGTTTCCAGAGGTGCCATTCAGAAGTGTCGAGTTCTTCAATATTGGAGGTAGCACGGCCGCAGGCACACCTACTCCGGAGGATATTGGAAAATTCGCCGACGTACTGCTCGAAATGACGCTCGACTTAGAAGCGCGCAAGCAGTGCGCTATCGATCTTGCTCGTTTGCTCAAGCGTGAATTTAGCTGGAAGCGCTGTGCTTGTGATTTGCTCGAGGGCACTGGCTGGTACTTTCCCGGGTCAGTGCATTGGTCCAACCGACAGATCGCGGGACGAAAGCAGGTGGAATCCCAACAGGTACTGGAGCGTATCCTGGGCGACCTAAATCAACTGGATCTCGAAGAGGACTGGGGCGATTTGACCACCGCATTCAACAATCTGAGTGATGCTGGCAAGAATGCCGATCTGCGGAACAGACCCGAACTACGGGAGAAACTGCACGCAATCGGCAGCGCAATCGGCGACTGTATGGCCGTCGCGAGTCCGATCGGCGAAACCGCGAGGGAATCGGGACGCATGGATGTCTGTTGGCGCTTCATGGCGGCGTGCGCCAACATATGCGCAAGCTTTCGGGAATTTTCGCAGTCCTTTCCAGAGACAATGCTGCAGGTGATCTGGAAAGATACGTTTCTGACGAAAGAGTTGTTTTATTACGCCACAGCCTTCGCTAACGAACTCTTGCATCAGGCAAGTGAGATTGCTCCAAAGTTCTTCGAACCTGCCAAATTGCCTGGGGAGGCGGCCTCATTTTCTATTCGCCTCGCGCGTCTTGCCAGCAAGTATCCAGAAATCACGCAGCTCTTTCCGAAAATTGAAAGTGACAAGGCATTCGCGGATGAACGCGTACGCTGTTTGCAGGTAACTCACCAGGCGCATGACATTGCGCAAGCCATTGCTGACGATCCGGGATTAGCGTCGACGTCGCTGGCGTTAATGGCCTTGGACTTAGAGCCCGCCCGACAGGTGGCCGATCAGACGGTTACCTTTTTCCGTACCTATTATCCCAACGCGGGCAAAGTCGAGGGCCATTGGCGTGGAGACAAGCGCGTATTTGCGGCGCTTGCCACGGCAAGTCTCTCGACGCAGGTGCTACTGAAAGTGTTGCGTTGCATGGCCGTTGATGAAGATGAGAGCGTCCGCTGGGCTGCATTGCATCTAGCATTCTCACACACGCTGCGGCGACGACTAGAGGCTGCCGTAGCTGCGGTGAGCCTCGTTGTAGATGCTCCCCTCAATGAGGTGCTGGGTGGCATTGTGGACACGGCTGTCAGCGCCGACGCGGGCCATCCATGGTTACATCGGGAATTTTTGAGTCACTATTTGGAAGAGCGCTCTTCACCAGTGGAGATCGGTAAGCCAACTCCTTTGAGTGTTTTGGACTTTCCCGTGGCCAGATGGTTGATTGGTCCGGTGGTGGGCGAGGCTGCGCCTAAACTTCGCGGCCGGACGCACCCGGAAGTTGCCATCACGCGAACCGACACCTTACAGGTTGTGAAACGCATACTGCTCGTGTTGCCCCCCATCGAAATTGACGACGATGCGTCAGGTGCATCCCGAACCAGCACCCCAGCACTAGGCCTTGGCCTGCTAGCATCCCATCTTGCGGCTCAAGGCCACGACGTACAGGTTGCAGACTGTCACCGCTTCCCGAAGCTGCGCACTGAAGTACTGCGCTTGGCGCAAACTTTCGACTTGATTGGATTCAATACGGTGTTTTCCACCATTAGATCCACAATGAATATGCTTGTCGATATACGCAACCGGACACAAAGCACGACGCTGGTAATTGGTGGGCCGGCTGCCAAGCTCAATGCCTGGCAGTTCTCTACGGTGCACATGGAGGACGCGCAGACAAGTTGGGACTTTGCCATCGCGACCGATGCAGTCGAGAACCTGTCCGCACTTGTGGCGAGTTTGAAAATCCCGGGACCATGGCCAACAGCGGCGGGCATCATCGTTAATCCACAGAGCTGGAACGTGGTGGGTCGTGGAGTAGAGCCATCATCCAAAGTGTCGCTTGTAAATTTTCCGCAACAACTATCACTAAAATCGCAAGAGTCTGCATGGTTAGATCTTGTGCTTGATCGTCGTGTCTATCGCAACGGCCAATATCAATACGAGCCGGCACGAACAAGGTCGAAGTCTCAGCAATTCCATGAGGCCCATGTGGTTATGTCGCAGGGATGCGACTGGAACTGCGTCTTCTGTACCGAGCGTAGGGACAAAAGCGGAGGCGAGCAGCGTCGCGAAGTCGAACATGTGCTTGATGAGATTGGCAATCTGGCTTCGCAGTACCGGGATCTTCGAATCCAGTTTATCGACGATAACTTGCTACCGCAGATTGCGTCCGGTGCGAAGAAGGGCGCCGCCAATTATGCTGGTCTCGCGTGGGCCAGCGATTTTCTCGACGGTCTTGCAAAGATTAAGGAAACGGCTGGCGATACATTTGGTTGGCGCGGGATCTTCCGAATTGAGGACTTTTTTGCCTATGAGAGAGATCTCCCCGGTGGTGACTTCATAGCCCGATTGCAACGTTCAGGCTGTCGCATGCTCGCATTTGGTGTCGAGCACGGAAGCGAGGAGCAGCGCAGAAAAAGCAAAGTCGCGAGTGGCGTCGTCACCAATATCCAGATTACCGATCTGTTCCGCCGTCTCAGGTCTGCAGATATTCTTACTAAGGCCTATTTCATGCTCGGCGGCCAATGGGAGACTCGGGAGACCGCACAGCAGACAATTGAATTTGCCATTCAAAGTGGCGTAACACTAGCGTATTTCGCGCTGTACAAAGATTTCGCCAGAGCCGCGAGCGTGCTGAGCAAGGAACAACAAGCTGGAGATCCCAAAGCCGAAGGCTTTATTTGTTACGATCAGCTGGCGCTCAACTGGGACCAAGCATTCGCCAATGCACGAGACAGCCATGACGACGCGAATGGGAACTGCCCCTTGGCGAGTGGCCCCATAACTACGGCGGAACTTGAATGCTACCAGCAGCTCGCAGCGCTGGGGTTCCAGTTTACGGACTTGGTCAAGTACAACGACTTTCACAATGTGGGCGCAGATGGCGGTAATCTCCTACGTGCCATGACTTGGAGCTCCCCGTCGGAATATTTCGAAATTGTTGAGCAAGCCTACCGGCAATTTTACTTAAGACCGACCTTCGTTCATGCGTACAGTGCTTTACTGGCACACGGCTACTAATCTGGCGATATGAAGTCAGAGCCTTCATTCCAAGCGGTTTCGCTTTCGCCGCAACCTCGGTGATCCAACGAGTACTGGAACAGCAAATTTTGCCTGCCAGTTCCCGCGTTGCTTGGCGGGTATGCTGACGACCGAGCAACCACTTCGGGACAGTTAGCTGTCTATTATTTTGGCAGCTAACTGACCTATCACTACGGTACGCCGTCGGCGCAACATGTTTTTCCAGATATAAAGCAAGTCTAGACTGAATGAGCGTCGGCATTTGAGATAGGGAACCACTCTTATCTAACGAGAGAACTCTGGGGGCGGAATGCGTTGACGGCGCGATCCATCAGGTTTTCTCATCACCTCTTTCAAACGCTTAGCAGGTCCTTCTAACTCAGACGGCGACGCAAGGCTAACAGCAAGCATTAACGCATCACGGCGTTTCTGTTTACCTTCCAAAATCTCAGAGAGACTATTTTCCGGCTGAACAGGGTGCTTCATCGCTGCCGACCTCGATCTTCGGATCAAATTGGATGCTAGCACAAGCCTTACAACCCGGAGTCTGACGTTGATCCCCTTTGCTTATGAAACGTAACGATCAGATGTCTATTTCATCTCGCTTGGCAGTTCCGTTCGAATTCGGGAAAACAGTTGGTCAAGGGAGATTGAGTTTTCCTGAAGTAGATAGCAGCCTACGAGAATGGTCAGCGGATGAACGTCCATTGCAGATGCCAGCTCGTCTACCTTCTCAATAGTAGGGCTCTTCAGACCGCGCTCTAGGGTGCTGAGATAGGTTCGACTGCTGACGTCGGAAAAATCCTCCTGCGAAAGCTTCCTCTCCGATCTCAGCTTTTTCAGGGCCGCGCCAAATGCCTGTTTCAGTTCCATATTGCCGACCTCGCAAAAGGAACGATGAAGCCTTCGCGAGCTCTATAGGGCTACAATCTATAGTGTTCACTTTTGGGGTGGCGCTATGTTCATCACTCACAAACCAGCAGAGATATTCCTCGGCGCATACCTGGATGATGACTCTACCCAGTACTGGCAGTACGTTGAGCAGACCACTCATTATCCCTGGTTTTACGTCAGAGTAGGTCGACAACAAGGCATTGAAGCGTTGGCTAGCATGGTTATGCTTCCCAGCATTTCAGCGCTTGAGCAGTTACTTAATGAACAAGGAGCAGACATCTGGCTGTTGGATGTCCAGTTGGTTTCACCGGCTTATCTGAACGGAAGTGATGGGTGGAAGATGGAGAGGCTACTAGAGGTGCGTGAAACGGTGAATGACATGAGTGCGGAGGCTTGCTACGTGTATAGCCTGGAGGGAGGGCATATCTACACTGAGGACTTGGGATCTTGCGGATATAGGTTGCAAAGTCCTCGTATCATTTTTTCGGCCACACCAGCATCTCGGTGAGTATGAGCCCAACACGCTAGAACGATTAGCGGCATCTTCGATGCGCTTGCGGTTAGGCAATCTTGCCTGCCCGCCGCATCAGTTAGCAGCGTTGGCAACCTTTCTGCCACTTACCGCTTTCGTAATGGAGTCAGTATGTTTTCGACATCCAATTCTTTCAGCAGACAGTTGTGCGCAATTGCCGACAGTGCTTCATAGAGCTGGTCTCGTTGCTTTATCAAGTCAGCATTCTCCGCCTGAAGATTAGCAATACGTTCTTCGAGGCTTCTTCGGCGGCGGGCACCGTCTGGATCTCTCCCACTCTCCTTGAGTTGTGCGATACGGGCGGACTCGATTCGCCTCCCACGGTCCCCCACTAAGGTTGCTCGGCTCGTCAGGCCTAATCGACGCTGCACTTCGGGGCGTGAAATAGGTGCGAGTTCCAGCCCTAAGCTAATCATTTGAGCGAGGAGGGCGTCGATCGCCTCGTCCAAGGTGCCGCCCCGCAAGGTCTGTCGTTGCGCCATGGTCGCCTCTAATCATCCGAAACCGAACTGTGCCGTTTGTCCGAGTCCGCAACTGTCATTGGATGCCCATTTGGAAACACGCGTTGCACACCTGCATTAGTGTCGCGAGCGAGGACGGATTTTAAATTGTTGAGCTTGTCTTCCTAGTCCACCAGCCATACATCGCTGCCTGCCTCTCCAGCGCCAGCATCGCGCATGATAGTAATTGCGGTCGTCAAATTCTCGGCTTGTTTCTCAAGGTTGGCCCGCTCCGATGGAGTGCCCATCAGATGGAGATGCGAGCAGCCATTCCAGCACTGAAGATGCTTAGGGCAGGGCGCTTGGGAGAAATCGTGAATGCAACCTCCGAAGGGTGTTACGTGTAGCGCCGTGGCGTGTACGGTGAGGAATGCTTCTGCAGTTGTCGTGCCTTTATCTGACAGCAACGCATGGTAACTGTCGGTTAACGCGCCCTGAATGCGTTTATCTCTTATGCCTGTATGCAGAAAATCGATGCGTTCGTGATGGCTATTGAACGCCAAAAACTCGTGATGCGCAGCAGTGTTTTCCTCAATGCTTGTGTGTTGGTAGTAGACATTCTGAACGAGAGCGGTCGGGCCGAGCATTGATGATATGGCTCTCAAAGCGCCGCTCAATGACGTCGGCGACATCTGCAAATACCACCTCAATGTTGGCCAGAGTGGTTGAATTCTGACGGGCACGCGGGATGTAACGGGTGACACACCAGGACAGGTACTGCTTCAGCAACCGCAGGTACTGGTCACGGGTACGCCGATCGATCTGTGGAAAAGGTGCCATTGCAGCTATGCCGATTCGGGCGACCAGATTATCAGCTTGACGGCCGCTTTGGAGCCAGATGGCGTAACCATCCAGCAATGCCAGAATCGCGTCAAAGTGGCAGGCCAATATGGCCTCATCGATACACAGATCTCGGGTTTTGGCATAGGTGTAGAAAGCCTGGATCGCGCGCAGATGCGCTGCAGCCGTATTGTAAGCCCGGTGCCTGAGTTTGAGTTGGACGTAGATGAACGGAACGAGTATGGGCAACGGAGCCGTATTACCAGCATACACGAGCAGCGGTACACGCTGACCTGAAGAGAAACGGCACTGAACCAGCTTCATCGGCAGCCACCTCATTGAATGACTCGCCATGAACACGAAGGACATGGCCCGTTGAGAGAGTGGACGTCAGAAGCGGGTTTGTCGAATCAGGGCTTTAGGCTACTCATGAACATTATTAACATAGCACCTCGTTTAACATAATATACATTATGCGTACCCGCATATACCGTCCACCGGTATCTCCACAGCTGCTTTTCACAGGGCCCATCCAGGCCGAATTTCTCTGAGTCGAGAAATTCGCCGCCGTGCACGCCGCCCCTTATGGTTAATGCTTGTCCGGATAATCCACGATGGTTTCGTGCTGCAGCACTTTCCCGTTCACTTCCAGCGTTATCGTTTTGCGGATGCGCGTTCCACTGAATTGGCCTGAGCGCGGCACCGGCTTTTCACGGCGCAGTAATCCGTCGGTAATGAGATTGACGCCCAGCGCGCCGCCCAAGAGTCCCATCAAGCCTGCAAGAAAACTCATTGATTGCGTCATCGTGTCGAAGACTGGCTCAAGCATTTTTGGGATGTCGGGAGGCTCTGGGCATGCATTGGTCTGTTTGGCCTTTTCACAGGCACTCGACCAACTTTTCAGTGACTCAGCAAGCGTATTCGCGGCTTCAAGCTGTTGGTTGTGCTTGAAATTGATAAACGCATACCAGACGTACGTACTTGGTGCTACAGAAAAAACCACCATAAACACACCGCAAAGCACATGCTTGCGCGCGATATTAAGGGCCCCGAATTTTTTCTCCGAGTTGATTCCCCAATAAATAAGCCCTGTCACGATCGCCCAAACTACGAACGCGGCCAGATACTTCAGCCAAAAAGCATTGAGCTCAGCATTGCCCCCCGTAAAATAGACCCACTTATCCTTGATGCTTGTAACTATCGCGTCCACGCTCACTACGGCCTCTCACATCCCAAGGTTTGGGCATAACTCAACTAAATGACTATTTAGTTGAGTTATCATATGGCAACTATTCTTACCCCGCGAAAAAACGCTTCAATAACCACTCGCCGCCGTCATCGCCCCGCCCACAATCGCAATCCCTGAGCTGCTGCCCAAGCGTGTGGCCCCGGCCTCAATCATCTTCAACGCAGTCGGATAATCGCGCACGCCACCAGAAGCCTTCACCCCAACCCCGGCACCCACAGTTCTACGCATCAGTGCCACGTCTTCGACCGTAGCTCCGCTTCGACTGAACCCGGTGGACGTCTTGACGAAGGCCACACCCAGGTCACGGCAGATCTCGCAGGCTTGAACCTTCTGCTCGTCGTCCAGCAAGCAGGTTTCCAGGATGACCTTCAACGGCACGGCGCGGCAAGCCTGGTGGACCAGCGCGATGTCTTCGCGCACGGCGTCCAGCAGCCCGTCCTTCAGCCAGCCGATATTGAGCACCATGTCGATCTCCCCTGCCCCGGCGGCAATCGCCCGTTGGGCTTCGAAAGCCTTGGTATCGCTCAATCCGGCGCCCAGTGGAAAGCCGACCACGGCGCAAATCACCACTCTGTCGTCGGTCAGGCACGAAGCGGCGTAAGGCACTTGCGCAGAATTGAGGCACACCGAATAAAAGCCATGCTCGCGGGCTTCCTCGCACAAGGTGCGGATCTGTGCCTGGGAGGCGTCGGGCGCCAGTAACGTGTGATCGATGTACTTGGCCAGTGCGGCGGGTGGGAGACTGTTCATTTAATGGGCCCTTGCCTGTATGTTGCCAATGATTGTGAGGCGCTTGTCCCAGCGCCTACATAATTTCGTTACAATACTAACAATTAATGTTACTTGTTTAACATCAACAATCAAGCCCTGGAAGACTCGTGGACAGTAGAAAAGCCGAGCGATTGAAGCTTATCCAACAAGCCCTGCAGGACCAGAACGCCATTCACCTGAAGGAAATGGCCGCACTGTTGGACATTTCCGAGATGACCCTGCGCCGCGATCTCAACCACTTCAGCGATCACCTGCGGCTGCTGGGTGGCTATATCACCCGGGTCGGCAATGAGAGTGGCGATTACCGGGTAGCCGAGCAGGACACGCGTCACGTCGAGGAAAAACGCCGCATCGGCAAACTCGCCGCTTCTTTGGTTCAGGCCGGCGATACGGTATTTTTCGACTGTGGTACCACCTCGCCTTTTGTCGTTGATTTCATCCCCGATGCGCTGGAGTTCACCGCGGTGTGCAGCTCATTGAACGTGCTGCTCAAACTGCAGAACAAACCCAATTGCCACATCGTGTTGTGCGGCGGCACCTTTCACCGCAAGAACCAGGTCTTTGAAAGCAGCGCCGAAAGCAGCATCCTCGATAGCGTGCGCCTGACGTGGGCCTTTGTGACCGCCGCCGGTGTCAGCCAGGCGTTTGGCGTCACCTGCTTCAACTTCAATGAAGTCGAGGTCAAGCAAAAGGTCATGCGCCAGGCTCAGCAACGCGTATTGCTCGCCGATTTCAGTAAGTTCGACACAGTGCGCACTGCGCACTTCGCCGTTCTTGAGGATTTTCAGTACGTGGTCAGCGACAAGAAAATCCCCCGCAGCTACAAGGACGTCATTCAGGCCAGTGGCGCGCAACTGCTGGTTTAATCCAACAACCGTTGCCGTTCCTGCGCATTCAAATACCCCGTACTGACACTGAATGAAGCGCTGGCTCCGGCCGCCAGCGCACGCACATGGCCTTTGGCTTTCTCGGCGTTATAGCCCTCGGGTTCGCAGGTAGACGGCAACACGAACGCCGCCACTTGTTGATCTGGCGTGTGCAGGATCCAGCGTGCGGCGTGCGCAAATTGCTCGGGGCGGTAGCGGGTGTAGAACGCCGCACCGCTGGGATGATCCAGCAGAAAGTGCGCCTGGCCCCTGGCGTCGGTGCCAATTCCGTCGAAGAACAACACGATCTCGGGGTCGTACAATGCCGGTTGCTCCAGGCAGGCCAATTGCGCAGGCTGCTCGGCCAGCTGCGCCATATAGGCACTCGATGCCGGCGTCGGCTTGACATGGTCCGGCACGCTGGTGCGCAGACGCTGGCGCTGTATGCCCAATGGCTCGACAAAGCGGGCGCCGTCCACGTACGCGTAGTTCATGTGGGCCATGTACATCAAGTCCATGGGCTTGCCGGCCAGGTTCGTCACCTGCATGTCGATATCGAACACGGCCGAATCGGCGCGCAGCGTCACGCTGGGACTCGCTCGGTAGCGATCGCCGAATCCCTTGGCATATTCATACGAGCCGCCCAGGCGTACAACGCCCTCGTCCACCTCCAACCAGGCCGTATCCATGGGCGCGCAGGGCATTTCGCCGTGCAAGGCATGCGTGTCATCCGGCGCGGGGCAGCCGTTGCGCAGCAGGCCACTGTGAAACATGAAGCAGCCGTAAGTATCGATTATCGTCGGACTGGGCCGAGGTTGCTCGAACAGGTTGCTCATGGTCAAGTCGCAACCGTCGAACACGGCCGACCAGATCATCTGCCCTTGAAAAGGCAGTATCACCAGTCGCCCACGGCTATTCTCCAGGCTCACCGCCAGCACGCCGGACGGGTAGACCCAGGCACTGACCTTGAACGCCGACGATTGCAGGAGGATTTTCTCCTGCTCGGCAAACACCGCAGGGTACAGCGCGATATGTGTATTCATGAGGCTACCGCCCTGGTCGCGCCCACCGGCGAGGTGCCGGATTGGCGCATGCATTTGAGCGCATACATCACGATCACAATGAAACACAGCAACGGCACGCTGTAAGCCAGCTGCATGTTGCCGCCGCTGGCGTCGGACAACAGGCCCTGGAAGATCGGGATCACCCCGCCGCCGACGATGCTCATCACCAGCAATGAGCCGCCGACGCCGGTGTCTTCACCCAGGCCATCGATGGTCAGGCCGTAGATGGTCGGCCAGCAAGGGCCGAGGAAGATACTCACGCCAACCGCTGCATACACCGCCGAAATGTTCGGCACCAGAATGGTGTAGGCCAGCAGCACGATGCACAGTACCCCGTAGATCGCGAGTACCTTGGCGGGGTGCAGGCGACGCATCAACAGGTTGGCAATCAACTTTCCGACAAAATAGGCGGCAAACGTAGTCAGCAGAAACCATGATGCGCTGCGTTCATTCATGCCGCCCATTTGCATGGCCAGGCGAATGGTGAAGCTCCATACGCCGACCTGTGCGCCCACATAAAGAAACTGCGCCAATACGCCAAAGGTAAAGCGCGGGTTACGCCACAGCCGCCCCAGGCTTTGACCCAGGCTGCCGGGCTTGCTGCCGGCGGGCTTGTTGCCCTTGCACGCAGGGAACCGCGTAATGGCGATCAGGATAAAGATCAGCACCAGCACCGCAATCATCCATTTGTAGGGCAACAGCGTGGACTGGATCATTTGCAACTGCTGCACCGCTGCGTCGGAGGCGCTCATCCGAGCCAGTTGTTCAGTGGTGGCGTCGGTGTCCTTGAACATCACGAAACTGCCCACATACACCCCGGCCATGGCACCGAAGGGGTGAAAGGTCTGCGAAATATTCAAGCGCCGGGTCCCGGTTTCTCGGGGCCCCATCAGTGTCGAGTAAGTATTGCAGGCGGTTTCCAGGAACGACAGGCCGGCGGCGATCACAAACAGCGCCAGGAGGAACATGCCGTACTTGGCCGTGGAGGCGGCCGGGAAAAACAACAGGCAACCCAACATGTATAGCAGCAGCCCGATCAGAATCGTGCTCTTGTAGCTGAAACGACGAACCACCATCGCGGCCGGAATAGCCACAAAAAAGTAGCCCAGGTAAAACGCCGACTGCACAAAGGCCGTCTGGAAATCACTCAGCAAAAATGCTTTCTTGAAGTGGGCGATCAGCACGTCGTTCATACTCGCGGCCGCAGCCCATAGGGCAAAGATGCTGCACAGCAGGATAAAAGCGAACCAGGGCGTGCGGTTCAGGTAGAAACCGTCGGATGTCTGTTGCAGCGCAGGTGTGTTCATTATTGTTCTCCGGGCTGGGCTGGGCTGAGGGTGTCAGCGCTGTTGTTGCTCAAAGCGATTGAACGTTTCACTGTCGGGATAGGAACTCTGCGTACCCAGCCCCATGACCGAGCAGGCGGAATACGCCACCGCCCGCTCCATGGCCTGGCGAATATGGCGGTCGCGGTTCCAGTGGTGAATGAAACAACCGATAAAGGCATCCCCGGCACCGGTGGTGTCACGGGCTTCAACCCGTACCCCCGGCACCTGGAACTCGCCCTCCTCCCCCACGTACAGCGCACCGTGCTCGCCGAGTGTCACGATCACGTGGCGGATGCCGCGGGTCACCAGGCTACGGGCGGCGGTCTGGGCCGATTGCGGCGAGTCCACAACGTGGCCGCTGATCAACGCCAGCTCCGATTCGTTGGGGATCAGGAAGTCAAGGTGCGCCAGGTGCTCACGACTCAAACCGGCCAGGGCCGGTGCAGGGTTGAGGAGCACCGCGATACCGTGTCGGTGAGCGAATTCGATGGCGTGGTAGACCGTGTCAAGATTGATCTCCAGCTGCAGCACGATCAGCGTGCATTCGCGAAGGTCGGCGGCAGCCGCCTCGATGTCCGCCGGCAGCAAATGCGCATTGGCTCCCTTGACGATCAAAATGCTGTTGTGAGAGTCGGCCCGAACAAAAATCGGTGCGACGCCGCTGGAAACGCCAGGCACGCGCTGCACATAACGGGTGTCGATACCAAAGCGCTGGAAGTTGGCCACTGTGTTGTCGGCAAACATATCGTCGCCGACCTTGCTCAGCATCAGGACATCAGCCCCAAGCTTGGCGGCAGCCACCGCCTGGTTGGCCCCTTTGCCGCCGCAGCCCATGGCAAAGCCGGGCGCTTCAAGGGTTTCGCCCTGAACCGGCATGCGGTCGATATAGGTAATCAAATCCACCATGTTGCTGCCGATGACTGCGATCTTGCTCATTGATATTCCACCTTGTTACGGCTGGACCAGGCAGGCCATGCCGCTCTTGTTTTGTTATTTAAATAACATAAGGTGTGAATATTCAATCTTTTTTTGCGCGAACGATTCAAGTCATCGTACGAACAGGCGCTGACAAGGGTCGGGCATCAAGCGCCGGGGCGCGACGTTGAGCCGTTGCTGAATGATAATTTCACGCAAAAAAAAACCGGCCCACCAGGAGCCGGCCACGAAGACGCCTGCGTTACAGTCTGAACCGATCCACGGACTGCGACAGTTTGCTGGCCAGGCCAGCCAACTCATCGGTGGTCGAGGCGGTATCGCCAATCACGCGGCTATTGCTTTGCGACATGCCGGCAATCATCTCCACCTGATGGGCAATCTCGTTACTGGCCAAACTCTGTTCACTGATGGTGCGGGAAATATCATTCACCAGCTCCGTGGTATTGAGCGTGGCCTGGAGGATCTCGCGAATGGCGCGTTCCACGTCGGCCGTGACGGCCATGCCCTTGTCGACTTGAGCAACGCCCTCCTCCATGCTGGTCACCGCTTCACGGGTGTTCTGCTGGATACGCCCGACCATGCTGGCGATTTCCTGGGTCGAGGCGCTGGTGCGCCCTGCCAGGCTGCGCACTTCGTCGGCCACCACGGCGAAGCCGCGGCCCTGCTCACCGGCGCGGGCGGCTTCGATGGCGGCGTTCAGGGCCAGCAAGTTGGTTTGGTCGGCGATGCCCTTGATCACCTGGATAATGCTGAAGATTGCTTCGGATTCTTTGTCCAGGGTGCGGATCACCTGGGCCGACTGCTGGGCCGAACGCGCGATGCCGTCCATGTCGCTGACCACTTGATGAATGATCCGGCCGCCGTCCTTGGCCAGGGTTTCAGCCTGGTTGGCCATGTCCAGCGCCTGCCCGGCATGCCGGGTGATTTCTTCGATGCTGGCGGTCATTTCACTCGCGGCGGCGGCCATGGTGCTGGCGGCCTCGCTTTGCTGCTGGCTGCTGCCCGCCACCTCATGACAGCCCTGGCTCAGGCGTTCGCTTACACCGTTGACCTCATGGGCATTGTTGCGTACCACGTCGATCATGCCGCGCAAATCGCGCTGCATGGTGGCGAGGCTGCGAATCAGCGTACTGGCTTCGTCCTGGTTGCGCGGCTCGACAATCGGTTCGCTCAAGTTGCCGCGGGCGATGCTGTCGGCAATGCGGCTGGCGGTGCGCAGCGGCCCCATGATGCTCAGGATCACCCAGCGTCCCTGGGCCAGCAGCAGCAAAAGGCTGGCGCCCAGGACCACGCCCAGGATCCAGTTGGCGTTGCTGATCGCTTGCCGGGTGCCGGTGCTGGTTTGCTGGGTATGGGTTTCGATCAGCTCACTCAGCGTGGCCATCTGTTCCTCCAGCCGGCTGAACGCTGCATTGAAGGTCTCAAGCTCCCCACGCGCCGCCTCGGGGTTGGCCAGGGCCAGCGCGACGATGCGCTCGCCGGCGCTGACGTAAGTCTCCAGGCTGGGTTTGATTTTTTCCAGGCTGGCCTTGATGGTGGCGTCCAGCGGCAGCTGGAAATTATCCGCCAGCATCTGCCGGAAGTGCTCGGCATGCTCCTTTAGCGAGGCACTGACGTCGGCCGGCGTGCTGGTGCTTTTGCCCAACCCCACCAGCATGGCGGACAACACATCGGCACGCAGGGCGTCGTGCATCATGTCGGCTTCCATATGGTTGCGCAGCACCGTCATGCTGACCTCATTGTCCTGCACGGCGGCGCCCATTCGGGAATTTCCCAGGTAGCCGGCCAAGCTCATGATCAAGGCGGTCAGCAGCCCGGTCGCAATCAACAGCATCAAGCGTAGTTTGATCGTCATCTGGTATCCCCATACCTGGACCGCCGGTTGGGAAACCAACCGTTCGAGCGTCGTTAGTACCGTTATCGGCACGGGCCTCGGTTAGTGAAGCCCAAGTTTGCGGATCTGTGCCAATCCCTTAAGCTGGGCGTCTTTGCCCGGACTTGCCCATGCCTAGAAGCATCGCCCACCTCGCCCTGCTGTTGGGCTTGATCACCGCCGTTGGCCCCTTTGCCATGGACAGTTACCTGCCGGCGCTGCCAACCCTTGGCGCCAGTCTCAACGCGTCGCCGGCCGCCGTGCAGATGAGCCTGACCGTGTTCTTCATGATCATCGGCGTATGCCAGCTGTTCTACGGCCCGATCAGCGATGTCTTTGGGCGCAAATTGCCGATCTATGCAGGGTTGGTGATCTTTACCGTGGGCAGCATCGGCTGTGCGTTGGCCCCCAGCATCGAAGTGCTGATCGGCTTTCGCGCGGTGCAGGCCTTTGGCGCATGCGCGGGGATGGTGATTCCACGGGCGATTGTCCGCGACCTGTACACCGGCCATGAAGCGGCGCGCTTGATGGCCTTGTTGATGCTGGTGATGAGCGTTTCGCCGATCCTTGCGCCATTGGCCGGCAGCCTAGTCATTTCGCTGTGGAGCTGGCGCGAGGTGTTTGCCGCATTGGCAGTGGTGGCGCTGCTGTGTCTGGTGATGACGATCGTGCAACTGCCGGAAACCCATCCGGCGGAGCGGCGTCTGGGCAAGACCCTCGGCAGTGCATTCGGCAGCTACGGCGCCCTCCTCCGTGATCCGGTGTTCACCGGGTTGTCGGTAGTCAGCGGCTTTGGCCTGGCGACGTTCTTCGTGTTTATCGGCAGCGCGCCCTTCGTGTACATCGAATACTTCGGCCTGACGCCGACGCAATTCAGCCTGTGTTTTGCAGTGAATGCGGCGTCATTCTTTGCCATGAGCCAACTGACGGCACGCCTGAGTGCGCGCTTTGGGCTGCCGCCGCTGATCCGCTGGTCGGTGATTGCCGTGGCAGCCGTGATGGCGCTGCTGGCGGCCACTACGTTGTGGGGCAATCACCTGGTCTTGATGATGACCCTGCTGTTTATCGGCTTCGGTTTCCTCGGCCTGTTATTACCGGCCGCCGGCGTGTTGTCGCTGGAAGACCATGGCGCGGTGGCGGGTTCGGCATCGGCCCTGCTGGGCGCGATTCAGATGGTCACCGCCGCTGTGGCCATGACCCTGGTGGGGCTGTTTGCCGACCATACGCCCGCGCCAATGCTGGTGGGCATCGCGCTGTGCGCGACCGCCGCCATGCTCACGGTGCTGTGGACGCTGCGCCGCTTGCCGCCGCACCTGGCGAGCGTCTGATCACCGCGTCACGCCTACAAATCAAAGCGGTCCACCGCCCGCCGCCGCTCGTTGTCGTCACGTACGTCATAGCTGGCGGTGGTCTGGATATTGGTGTGATGGGCCAGCTTTTGCGCAATCGACAGGTCATGTTCCTCGATCACCCGCGTGATGAATGAGCGACGGAAGTCATGAGGCATGATCTTCACGCCCACTTGGTCCCCACGCTGGCGGGCGATGTAGTAAATCGCGTGCTTGGTGATACGTTCCCGGGTGATATGACTGCCGCGTCGAATGCGGTTGAACAGGAACGTGTCGTCCTCTTCGCCTTCCTTGAGTTGCCCGCGACGGAACTCCAGCCAGGCCTGCAGCTTGGCGAATGCCCAGTCCGGCGCGTATTTGACCAGCTCTTTGTTGCCCTTGCCGATCACGCGCAAGCTGCGCTGCTCAAAATCGATCTGCGCCAGGTCAAGGTTGACCGACTCCGATTTGCGCATGCCCGAGCCGTACAGGAGGCCGATGACGGCGGCGTCGCGCAGGCCCTGGGGGCGTGGGTCGGCGGCGCAGACTTCCATCATTTCGCGGATCAACGTGCGGCGCAGGTTGCGTCCCTGCCCCAGCCGTGTACCGGACGCGGCCTTGACCGAACGCATCTTCAACAGATGTTCCTGGCTGATCAGGCTCATCCGCCACGCTTCATTCATCACCCCGCGCACGGCATTCACATACAGGGACGAGGTGTTCGGCGCATAGCCGTCCTCACGCAACGCGGCGACCAAGGCAATCACCTGTTCGGGCTGCAGCAGGTGCCAGTCGATGTCTTCCAGGTTGACCTCGTCAAGGCCGAGGCGGTCGGCGGCGTCCTGCAGCACGTAACGCATGGTCAGTTGGCTGGAGGGCGCTAGGCGGGTGAGGTAGAGGGTCAGCGGGTTGCGGATGGACTCAGTCAAGGTAGATCAGCCTTTGGATTAAATATCACGAGCAATCCATTGATTAACCTTAATATTTATTGAATTGGCGAAGGCCGAGTCTAGCGCAGTCCCGGCCCTGCCATCAAATCAGGGCGCCACATCGTCTTCTTCGGTGGGTGGCTGAGGTTGAGTCTGGGATTGGCTCCAGTCGGCGTCCTGTTTCTGCATCAGGGCAAACCAGTGGCGACGCATGAAGGTCAGGTAACTGTCCGGCGCCTTGGCGAAATCCTTCTCGTCGGCGTAGCAGCCTGGCAGCGGCAGCTCGGTGCCCTGCTCCTTGTACTGGCTGACCAGCGCCTGCTGGGCGGCCACGCTGCAATCGGTCGGCAACGGCATGCCGCGCAAGGCACCGGCGTCCTCGTCCCACCAGGCTGCGCCATAGCGGTCAACGCCGCGCAGGCGGTACTTCTCTGACTTGCCGACATGCATGATCAACTTGAATTCATTCGGGCTGACGTCGCTGGTACAGGTGCGCGAATAGCCAACGGTCGCCTGGGTAGTACCGTCGCCCAGCAAGTCGGTGACCTGGGTGGCCGCCCTGTCAAAGTGCAGCCTGGCGTCGAACTGGCACTGGCGTACGTCGTCATAGAGCATCCACACGCGCTTGGGATGCTCGCCCGCCAGCAGGTATTGGGCCGCGTAGACAAAGGCCGACTGGGTGCCATCGTCGTCCCGCTCGCCGACCTGTTCGGCCAGCACCAGCAGGTTCTTGCCCTGGCGGTCGTCCCAGGTATAGGCGGCGACTTGCTTGCCACGCACTTCGACACCCTCGGGTACCTGATCAATGTTCGCCAGGGCCACGCCTTCATCGGCCCGCACGGCCGTGACACAGGCGACGCATACCCACAATCCCATCAACACCGGCCGCAACTGGCCGCGTAAAAGCTGCACGCTATTCATCCGAGTACCCTGGCAAGAGATGGCTTACTTTACCGGCACTTGAAGGGCAATGCAGAGAAGATTGTTGAATAGATACACAGCGCCCGTCACTGGCGCTCCCCACGTGAACCAAACACCCCGCCGCCCGTTCCTATCTGTCTGAAAACCACAGGATTTAACACCTTGACCACATAGCTGAACCCTAGCTGTCTACCTGTCAAATAAACGAGTTTTTCATCCGCCTTTCATATTCGTTGAACATTTTTGCGCTTAACCTTGTATGCAACACTTCAGAGCAATCCGGGGTTAATCGACTAAGCTGTTGATTCCGCTTTATCTTTAGCGCCGCTTTGTCATCTGCGGGCTGTAGTTTTGCCCAATAAACGCTGCTGTATTTCGCGCTCCAAGTTGCTCCAGCCGAGGTCTTGAATCTTTGAAACCCTACCCTATTCATTGCGTATCGATCGTTATCCCGGTCTATAACGAACAAGAGAGCCTGCCCGAATTGCTGCGCCGCACCACGGCCGCCTGCAAGCAGTTGGCCTACGAATACGAAATTATCCTGGTGGATGACGGTAGCCGCGACGATTCGGCGCAGTTGCTCGAAGACGCCGCCGCTGAAGACGGCAGCAACGTGGTCGCGGTGATCCTCAACCGCAACTATGGCCAGCATGCGGCAATCATGGCCGGTTTCGAACAGTGCCGGGGCGAAGTGGTGATTACCCTCGACGCCGACCTGCAAAACCCGCCGGAAGAAATCCCGCGCCTGGTGGAACAAGCCGCCCTGGGCTACGACGTGGTCGCCACGGTGCGTAACAATCGCCAGGATTCGGCGTTCCGTCGCTGGCCTTCGCGCCTGATCAACCTGGCCGTGCAGCGCTCCACCGGCGTGGCCATGACTGACTACGGCTGCATGCTGCGCGCCTACCGCCGCACCATTGTCGACGCGATGCTTGCCTGCCGCGAGCGCAGCACCTTTATCCCGATCCTGGCCAACGGCTTTGCCCGTCACACCACGGAAATCCTGGTGCACCACGCCGAGCGTGAACACGGCGAATCCAAATACAGCGCCATGCGCCTGATCAGCCTGATGTTCGACCTGCTTACCTGCATGACCACCACGCCGCTGCGCCTGCTGTCCATCGTCGGTTTCAGCCTGGCGGCGCTGGGCGTGCTGTTTGCCATTGCGTTGATCGTCATGCGCCTGGCCTTCGGTGCCGGTTGGGCGGGCGACGGCCTGTTCGTGCTGTTTGCCGTGCTGTTCGTGTTCACCGGTGGCCAGTTCATCGGCATGGGCCTGCTGGGCGAATACCTGGGCCGCATGTACAGCGATGTGCGGGCCCGCCCGCGTTTCTTCATTGAAAAAGTGCTGCGCAACCAACCGGCAGCACCGGCTCCTGTGGTCGTCGTTGACGGCCTGGTGTCTTCCCATACGTCTACTTCTACTTCCGATCAGGTCCAGTCATGAGTTCAAAAGCCGTTGTCTTCGCCTACCACGATATTGGCTGTGCCGGTATTGAAGCCCTGCTCGATGCGGGTTACGACATCGCTGCGGTGTTCACCCATGCCGATGACCCCAAGGAAAACAACTTCTACGGCTCCGTCGCCCAGCTGTGCGCCCGCAACGGTATCCCGGTGCACGCTCCCGAAGATGCCAACCACCCGCTGTGGGTCGAGCGCATCGCCAAGCTGACCCCGGATTTCATCTTCTCCTTCTATTACCGCAACCTGTTGAGCGAGCCCCTGCTGGCCACCGCCCGCCACGGCGCGTTCAACCTGCATGGTTCGCTGCTGCCCAAATACCGTGGCCGCGCACCGGCCAACTGGGTGCTGGTCAACGGTGAAACCGAAACCGGCGTGACCCTGCACCGCATGGTCAAGCGTGCCGATGCCGGTGCGATCCTGGCCCAGCAGAAAGTCAGCATCGAGCGCAGCGACACCGGCTTGAGCCTGCACGCCAAACTGCGTGATGCCGCCAGCAACCTGCTGCGCGACGCCCTGCCACAATTGGCGCTGGGCAAACTGAGCGAAACCGCTCAGGACGAAAGCCAGGCGACCTGCTTCGGTCGCCGTACCGCCGCCGATGGCAAGATCGACTGGAAAAACCCCGCCGAACAACTGTTCAACCTGGTCCGCGCCGTGACGCAGCCTTACCCGGGCGCCTTTTGCGCGGTCGGCGAGCACAAACTCATCGTATGGCAGGCCGAGGTGGTCAAAGGCAACGAAGGTTTGGCGCCGGGCCGCGTGATCAGCGTCAACCCGCTGCGCATCGCCTGTGGTGAAGACTCTCTGGTGGTCAAGTTCGGCCAGCGCAACGACAACGGTCTGTACCTGGCCGGCCCTTCCCTGGCCGATGAACTGGGCCTGGTGGACGGTTCCGTGCTGCGCGGCGCCGAGTCGGGCCGCAAGCCACGCCGCACCCGTGTGTTGATCCTGGGGGTGAACGGCTTTATCGGTAATCACCTGTCCGAGCGCCTGCTGCGCGACGACCGTTACGAAGTCTACGGCCTGGACATCGGCTCCGACGCCATCGAGCGCCTGCGCAGCCACCCCAACTTCCACTATGTGGAAGGCGATATCAGCATCCACACCGAGTGGATCGAGTACCACATCAAGAAGTGCGACGTGGTGCTGCCCCTGGTGGCCATTGCCACCCCGATAGAATACACGCGCAACCCGCTGCGCGTGTTCGAGCTGGATTTCGAAGAAAACCTCAAGCTGGTGCGTTACTGCGTCAAGTACAACAAGCGCGTGATCTTCCCATCGACTTCCGAAGTCTATGGCATGTGCCAGGACCAGTACTTCGACGAAGACACCTCCAATCTGGTGGTCGGCCCGGTCAACAAGCAACGCTGGATCTACTCGGTCTCCAAGCAACTGCTCGACCGCGTGATCTGGGCCTACGGCGACAAGGGCCTGAAATTCACCCTGTTCCGTCCGTTCAACTGGATGGGCCCACGCCTTGATCGCCTGGACTCGGCGCGTATCGGCAGCTCCCGTGCCATCACCCAATTGATCCTGAACCTGGTGGAAGGCACGCCGATCCGCCTGTTCGACGGTGGCGAGCAGAAGCGTTGCTTCACCGACATCGCCGACGGCATCGAAGCCCTGGCGCGCATCATCGATAACGAAAACGGTGTCTGCGACGGCCAGATCATCAACATCGGCAACCCGGAAAACGAAGCCAGCATCCGCCAGTTGGGCGAAGAGCTGCTGCGTCAGTTCGAAGCGCACCCGCTGCGCCACAACTTCCCACCGTTCGCCGGTTTCCGCGACGTGGAGAGCAAGGCGTTCTACGGCACCGGTTACCAGGATGTGGCCCACCGCAAGCCAAGCATCGACAACGCCAAGCGCCTGCTGAACTGGGAGCCGACCGTGGAGATGAGCGAAACCATCGGCAACACGCTGGATTTCTTCCTGCGTGAAGCCATGCTTGAAATAGCGGATAAAAAGTAATGCAGGCAGGCCTTCGCATCGACGTCGACACCTACCGTGGCACCCGTGATGGTGTGCCGCGGCTGCTCGAGTCCCTGGACGAAGCCGGGGTCAAGGCGACGTTTTTCTTCAGCGTCGGGCCGGACAATATGGGGCGCCACTTGTGGCGCCTGATCCGCCCGCAGTTCCTGTGGAAAATGCTCCGTTCCAATGCCGCCGGCCTGTATGGCTGGGACATTTTGCTGGCCGGCACCGCCTGGCCGGGCAAACCGATTGGCCGCGACCTGGGGCATCTGATGCGCCAGGCCAAGGCCGCCGGGCATGAAGTCGGCCTGCACGCCTGGGATCACCATGGCTGGCAGGCCAATACCGGGCGCTGGAGCGACGCACAGCTGGTCGAGCAGATCCGGCGCGGCGTGGACACCCTGAGCGACATCCTTGGCGAGCGTATCGACTGTTCGGCGGCCGCCGGTTGGCGCGCCGACGAACGTGTGGTGCAAGCCAAACAAGCCTTCAATTTTCGCTACAACAGCGATTGCCGGGGCACCAGCCTGTTTCGACCGACCCTGGCCGATGGCAGCGCGGGCACCCCACAAATTCCGGTGGACCTGCCGACCTTCGACGAAGTCGTCGGGCCGGTGGTGGCTGCCACAGACTTCAACCGTTTCATCCTGGATCGGTTCAGCGCCTCGACGCTGAACGTCTACACGATCCACGCAGAAGTAGAAGGGATTCTGATGGCCAATGATTTTCGCCAGTTGCTCGCCCAGGCAGGGCAGCGCGGCATCGACTTCAAACCCCTGGGCGAGCTGCTGCCTGCAGATGTGACCACCCTGCCCCAGCAACAGTTGGTGCGTGGCGCATTGAGCGGCCGCGAGGGCTGGCTTGGAGTACAGCAGGCATGATCCGTCGCTGGGCATTGCCCCTGCTTTTGTTGGCATTCGGGGTGGTTTACCTGTTACCGCTGGCGACCCACGGGCTGTGGATTCCCGATGAAACCCGCTATGCGCAGATCAGCCAGGAAATGCTGCTGACCGGCAAGTGGGCCGCGCCGCACTTCATGGGCATTCGCTACTTCGAAAAACCCGCCGCCGGCTACTGGATGATCGCGCTGGGCCAGGCGATCTTCGGGCAGAACCTGTTCGGTGTGCGTTTTGCCTCGGCCTTGAGCACCGGGTTGAGCATTCTGCTGGTTTATCTGGTGTCACGCCGCTTGTGGAACGACCCGCAAAAAAGCCTGGTCAGCTGCGTGCTGTACATGAGTTTCGTCAGCGTGGCGATGCTGGGTGGCTACGCCAACCTGGACCCTCAATTCACGTTCTGGGTCAACCTGACAGGCGCTGCCTTGTGGTTCTGCTTCGACAGCACTACCCGTCGTGCTCGACTGGGGGCCTGGGCCTTGTTGGGCCTGGCCTGCGGCATGGGCTTCATGACCAAAGGCTTCCTGGCGTGGCTGCTGCCGGTATTGATCGCCCTGCCCTACGCGCTCTGGCAGAAACGTTCGGTTGAACTGTTCAAGTTCGGCCCGGTGGCCGTGGCCGTGGCGATCCTGATCAGCTTGCCCTGGGCACTGGCCGTGCACCTGCAAGAGCCGGATTACTGGCACTTCTTCTTCTGGCATGAGCATATCCAGCGCTTCGCCGGTGCAGATGCCCAGCATGCCGAACCGTTCTGGTACTACCTGCCACTGCTGGTTGCCTTCACGTTGCCGTGGGTCGCCCTGTTGCCGTCCACGCTCAGGCAGGCATGGTCGGACAAGCGCCTGCCGAAAACCGCGTTCCTGCTGCTGTGGCTGCTGATGCCCCTGGCATTCTTCAGCCTGGCCAAGGGCAAGCTGCCCTCCTACATCATGCCGTGCCTGTTGCCCCTGGCATTGCTGATGGGGTCGACCCTGAGTGACAAGCTCGCTCAAGGCCGGGGCCGCGTATTGCGCATCAACGGTTGGTTGAACCTGGCGATCGGTGTGCTCGTGCTGTCGGCGCTCATCTGGTTCCAATGGAAGAAGCCGCTGTACGAACCCGGTGAGGAAACCCTGAGCCTGGTGCTGGTATTTATCGGCGTGTTCGGCTGGATCCTGGCCAACCTGCTGCAGGCGTTACGCCCGGTGAAACTGTGGGCCGCGCCGCTGATCGGCAGTGGCTTGCTGGTGGTCTTGTTGCCCGCCGCCTTGCCCCATTCGGTGGTTTATAACAAGACGCCGGACCAGTTCATCATCGATCACGCCGAAGAACTCAAGCCCTCCGTTGCGCTGTTGAGCAACGACCTGGGTGCATCCGCAGCGCTGGCCTGGCGGCTGAAACGGCCCGACATCACCCTCTACAACACCTCCGGCGAGGTGAAATACGGGCTGGCCTACGCCGATACCGCCCAGCGCCTGGTTGACCGCAATCAAATCCAGGCCTGGATGGCGCAAACCCGCCGCAGCGGTGCGGTGGGCGTGGTGATGCGCGTCAACAGCCAGGGCGAGAAGGAAGAACTCGCACTGCTGCCTCCGGACGGCCAGCGGTATGCCCAAGGCAATATCGTGATTCTGATTTTCCCGCAGGTCGCGCCATGATCACCTTGCTTCTATTGCTCACGGCCTGCCTGCTCACCTGCATGGGCCAGGTCTCGCAGAAGTTTGCCGTGGAAAGCTGGCGTGACGTGCCCGACGCTTGGGCGCTGAAGTTGCGCTCACCCTGGTTGTGGTCGGCGCTGGTGTGCCTGGGCCTCGGCTTGCTGGTGTGGTTGCTGGTGCTGCAGCGCCTGGAAGTCGGCATTGCCTACCCGATGCTCAGCCTGAACTTTGTGTTGGTCACGCTGATGGCGCGCTTTGTGTTTGCCGAGCCCATCGATGGCCGCCACTGGCTGGGCGTGGCGCTGGTCATTGCGGGTGTCGTGCTGTTGGGGCGCCAGGTATGAGCCGGACACGCGGTTTCGCCCTGGCCCTGGGCAGCGTCGGCCTGGTCAGCGCCGCCCAATTGGGCATGCGCTGGAGCATGACGCGGCTGCCGCTGCCGGATCAATGGCCGAACGCCTTGAGCACCGGCAGCATCGACCCCAGCGCACTTTGCGTGGTGATCCTGGCGATCCTTGCCTATGCGCTGTCGATGCTCTGCTGGCTTGGCGCGCTGAAGCACCTGCCCCTTGGGCGCGCCTATTCGCTGCTCAGTATCAGCTACGCGCTGGTGTACCTGCTGGCGGCCTGCCTGCCGGTCTTCAACGAACACTTTTCGCTATCGAAAACCCTGGGGGTGGCGTTGGTCATCCTCGGCGTAATGGTCATCAACTCTCGTCGTGCTAGCACCTCAAGTCCCAGGAATACCCCATGAAAATCAGTGTATTTGGTAGTGGTTACGTCGGCCTGGTACAGGCCACGGTATTAGCCGAAGTCGGTCACGATGTTATTTGCATGGACATTGACCAGCGCAAGGTCGAGTCGCTGCAGAAGGGCCACGTGACCATCTTCGAGCCCGGCCTGGCCGCCATGGTCAAGGAAAACCTGGAAAGCGGACGCCTGCATTTCACCTACGACGAAAAACTTGCGGTCGAGCACGGTGAAGTGTTGTTCATTGCGGTGGGCACGCCGTCGGATGAAGACGGTTCGGCCGACCTCAAATACGTGCTGTCGGTGGGTGATGCAGTCGCCCGCCATCGCGTGGCACCGGTGATCCTGGTGGAAAAGTCCACGGTGCCGGTGGGTACCGGCGATACCCTGCGCGACCACATGCGCAAGAACCTGCGCGCCGCCGGCCGTGAGCTGCAATTCGATATCGTCTCCAACCCGGAGTTTCTCAAGGAAGGCTCGGCCGTGGCCGACTGCCGCCGCCCGGACCGCATCATCATCGGTTGCGAGCGCGAAGAAGTACGGGAGGTGATGCGCGAACTGTACGCACCGTTCAACCGCAACCACGACCGCATAATCTTCATGGACCTGCGCAGCGCCGAACTGACCAAGTACGCCGCCAACTGCATGCTCGCCACCAAGATCAGCTTCATCAACCAGATTGCCGAACTGGCCGAACACCTGGGCGCCGACATCGAAGCCGTACGCCTGGGCATTGGTGCCGACTCGCGCATCGGCTACCACTTCATTTATCCAGGTTGCGGCTATGGCGGCTCATGCTTTCCCAAGGACATGCGCGCCCTGATCCACAGCGCCAAGCAGGCCAACTGCTCCAGCGACCTGCTCGAAGCCGTGGAAGCGATCAACCAGCGCCAGAAAGGCAAGCTGTTCGAGCGCATCAACGCGTTCTTCAAGGGTGACCTGCGCGGCAAGACGTTCGCCCTGTGGGGCCTGGCCTTCAAACCCAATACCGACGACATGCGCGACGCGCCGAGCCGCGTGCTGATGGAAGCGCTCTGGGAGGCGGGCGCCAACGTACGTGCATTCGATCCCGAAGCCATGCAGGAAACCCAGCGCATCTATGGCGATGACCCGCGCTTGATGCTGATGGGCACGCCGGAGTCCACCCTGGGCGGCGCCGATGCGCTGATCGTCTGCACCGAGTGGCAGCAATTCAAGGCGCCGGACTTCGACCTGATCCACCAGCGCCTGAAAACCCCGGTGATCTTTGATGGGCGCAATCTGTACGACGGCGAGCGCCTGACGCGCAAGGGCTTCAAGTATTTCCCTATCGGCCGTGGTGACTCCTGCGACTTGCCGATCCCCCAGCAAAACTGGATGCCACAGGCCAAGGCAGGCTGATAAGTGAACAATGCGCACCCGCCCCTGCTCAATCCGACAATCCGTCTACAGTCACTGGGTTTGGGGCTTCTGGCACTGGTGTTATTCATCGCCGGCAACTGGCACCAGGCAATTATCGGCTTCGACTCGCGCTTCGTGGTGTTCGCCCAGGAGATGCTGCGCCATGGGCCGAGCTTTTTTCCCACCACCTACGGCCAGCCGTATGCGGACTACCTGGCCACCTCGACCCTGCTGACCTGGTTGTTGTCCCTGCCATTAGGCGAAGTCACCAGCCTCACGGCCTGGCTGCCCAGCGCTGTCGCCTCGGCGTGCATCGTGGTGCTGGTGTATCGACTCACCGCGCCGTACTCCCCGCGCTGGGGCCTGCTGAGCATCGCCATGTTGCTGCTCAGCAGCACCTTTATCAGCGAAACCCGCGCTGTCTCCCTGGACCAGATGCTGGCGGCGGTGACGCTGGCCGTGTTTTACCTGGGTTATGCCCATGATCATTTCTCGGCGGGCAAGCGCCTGCACTGGGTGTTTGCGCTATTGATGCTCGGTTTTGCGATTCGTGGGCCGATTGGTCTGGTCATCCCTACCGGAGTGCTGTGCAGCTATTACCTGATCAACCGTCAATGGCGGCAATTGTTCAGCTTCGGGCTGTTGGCGCTGGCGTTGCTGGCGGCGTGTATCGGCCTGTTGCTGCTGCTGGCCAAGCTCAGCGGTGGCGAGGACTTCATGCATGACGTGATTCGCATGCAGTTTCTCGGGCGCATGGATGGCAGCGAAGGCTCCGGCGGCGTGCTGTATTACTTCACCAGTTCCCTGGGCAACTACGCGCTGGCCTACCCGGTGGCACTGCTGGTGTTGCTGGCCGTGATGAGCGGCGGTCGCCGAGCCGCAGACCCCGCGCTGAAGCTGGTGCTGTACTGCGCGGCGGCCGGTGCCTTGGTGATGCTTGGCTTGTCGGTGCCCCAGGCGAAAAAGGCGCGTTATATCCTGCCGATGCTGCCAATGGCCGCGATTATTGCCGCGTATCCGTTTCAGGTCGCCCAGGGTCGTCTGTTCAGCGGATTGCGCGGCTTGATGCTGGTGCTGTGGACGCTGCTGCCCGCGCTGTTGGCGGTGGGCCTGATCGCGGCGCGACGCCGTTTCCCGGAACTGCTGGCCGATCTGGGGCTGATATTCGGCCTGCTGGCGGTACTGCAGGGGCTGGCGGTGCTGGCACTGTTCAAGGCGCGACTGCGCGCGGTCGGTCCGGCGTTCGCTGCGGTGGCGGCGGTCTGGACGACTTACATCTCAGTGGTCGAACCCCTGGAGCGCAGCCTTTACGACACCCGCACGTTCACGCTGGCGGCCAAGGAGCAGATCCTGCAACAACCGGCACCGCTGGTGTTGCATGCACTGGGCAAAGACGCAAAAGCCATCAAGTTCATGGTCAACTTCAATTGCGACAAGGTCCCGCTGTTTACCCAATTGGCCGTTGAACTCCAGCCTCTTCAGGCGCCGGCCTGGCTGGTGATGAGCCAGGAGGACTTCCAGAACCTGACTGACCCTCGCTTGCGTTCGCTCACGCCGACGCTCACTGGAGCGTTCGATAAGACGCCTTATGTGTTGCTCCATCTGGAGAAAAACACCGCTCCCTGAGCGTGTTTCCAAAGAGTGCGTAAGAAATAACGCCAGCTCACAAAACCGTGGGTGTTTTTCATCAAAATCACCGAGAAAACACCTACAGAGCTTTGCGTAAGGGCCGGTGCACTTTGCCTTCCGACGCCTGAACCTCAACTGTAGACTCGCTTGCCAAGTGGATTAATTATTTACCACCTGCGTCAGGCGATGTCTGGCACAACGCTGGTCGCGAACCTGCATAACAACAAGGAGTCAATGCCGTGCGAGAGGATAGGCTGGCTGTAGCGGCGCCGAGGCTGGATCGGCTGAGGGGGTTGCGCGACGCACTCGTGGCGTTGAAGGGACCGCTGGCCGACGAGCCAGGCATGCAGGAGAACTTGCAAAAACGCCTGTTCAACGAAGAAGTCGACAGTCGTGTACTGGGCAAGATCAGCGTACCGGGCAACTCACGTGGCGGCCCGATTTCATTCGATGAGGTCTGTTGAATACATAATTTTTGCACTCAACCTTCATTAATATGCATTGGCTCCGTTGCAACTCACTTGGCACACTGCACGCGTTCCTTCCTCCAGGGGTGGAACGCTCAAAGGGCTTTCCCGGGGAACCAGGCAAGCCTTTTTTTTGCCCTCCGTTTCAGGACCTTTTTCAATGCTCGCTCGCTGGTTACCTGCCGCCATCAATACCCGTCCCGCTGAATGGAGTCGCGCCGCCATCGGCATGGCGTTGGGTGCCCTGTTCAGTGTCTGGGTGTGTGGCCAGGTGTTTGGCATGGACGTCGCCCTGCATCTGCTGGGCCCACTGGGAGCGTCGGCGGTGCTGCTGTTCGCCGTGTCGTCGGGGGCATTGGCGCAACCCTGGTCGATCATGGGCAGTTACCTGTGTGCGGCCGTGGTGGCGCTGCTCGTGGCACGCGTGTTGGGACGCACCCTGGGCAGCGCTTGCCTGGCGGCGGGCATGACCGTTGTGCTGATCTGCTGGCTGCGCTGCCTGCACCCGCCGGCCGGTGGCCTGGCGATGACGCTGGTATTGGCCGACCCGGCCTCCATCGCCCTCGGCTGGCACGAGCTGGCACCGGTCATGCTCGGTGCCGGTGCGCTGCTGACGTGCGCGCTGGCCTACAATAACGCCACCCGCACGCGTTACCCCAAGGCGCCTGCCGCACCGCTGCCGGTGGTGATCGGCAGTGCGCCCGCGACCGACCCGGCCATCACTGCCGCCGACCTCAAGCTGGCGCTGGCCGATATGGAGCAGTTCTTCGACGTCGAGCCCACGGCGCTGGAGGAATTGATCCATAACGCCGAAGGCCACGCGCGACGCCGCAGCATCGGCGAGGTCCTGGCCGGCCGCGTGGTGTGATGCGCAAGTCAGCGACGAGTGGCCAGGTCTGGCGCTTGCGCTCAACCCCATCACGGCTAGAGTCAAATCAACACTTGAAATTGTCTGCAGTCGTAGATGTCTGGGCCATTGCCGTACCAGTAGCGAAGACAAGGATCGTCTGGCTTTGGACCGGTAGCATCGTGCGGCACCCATCCCATGGGTAGTTAGCGCCCTTCTAATTGTTTTCCTGCCAGCCCTCCTGCTCGGGTGTTTCGAACATTCATTCGAAACGGGAGCGCGTTGCCTTGGACATCGTATTTCAACAATTACTACGCTCGCCGCTGTTTGAACCGCGCCAGCGTCACCACGTTTCTCTGAAAACTTATATGGACCTCACCATCAAGCGCATGCATGCGATCTTTGGTACCGGTCTGATCAATAACGATCTGTGGCTGGGGCAATCACGGCAGGCGGAGTTTTCCTCACTGTGCGAATTGATGGGCTATCTGGGCGCCTTCGACTACGCGCTCCACTCCTCGATGGTCGATCACATGATCGCTGTCGACGCATTGTTCAACCACGGCTCTGCCGCACAGGTAAAGCGCTACCGGGATGAAGCGGTGCGGCTGCGTAAGGTCTACGCGTTTGGTTGCACGGAAGTGGCGGTAGGGTCCGACGTTCGCAACGTGCGCACGACAGTAAGGTACAACCGGCAGGATCACGTCCTGGTGCTTGACTCGCCTGCACCCGAAGCCTGCAAGTGCTGGATAGGCAACGCATTTCGCGCAGCTCAAGTGGTGATGGTGCTCGCCCGCCTGATCGTCGACGACGAGGATCAGGGCCATCACTGGTTTCGAGTGGTTATTCGCAAGCGCGAAAACGGTCGCCTGCTCAGCGGCGTGAAAATAATGGCGTGCGACCCCAAAGGTGGCATTCATGCCAACCAAGTGGCGGCCATACGCTTCTGCCAGATGAAACTCCCCATCGACGCCCTGCTGCAACGCCATTCCCGATTCACCGACAAGGGTGTGTTCGTCAGCGACTTGCCTCTGGCGCAGCGCTTTATTGGTGCGCTGAAAACCTTCCTGCAGGAGCGGCTGCTGTTCATGGCGGGCATTCGCCATAGCGCCGGGCTGACCGCCCACTTGAGCTATCGCTTCGCTCATCATCGGCTTATCCAGGCGCCGGCCGGCCAGGTGGCCCTGATGAGCCAGCCGCTGTTTCGTCAACGCCTGTATGCCGTACAACTCAAGGCGATTGCGCTCAAATACCTGGAGCAGGCCGTGCGCAAACGCTTTGAGGCGGATTGGGCCCGGGAGGACAAGCGCAAGGAGCTTCACGTGTTAGCCGCACTGTGCAAGGCGTTCGGTGCGTGGCAAGGGCTCGAGGTGATGGGGTTGTCTCGGGAGCTGTGCGGGTCTCAAGGCTTTTATCATTACAACCAGATCGTCACTCAACGCGTGGACTGCGAAATTGCCAACACCTTTGCCGGTGACAGCTCCGTCATGGCCTATCAAGTCATCAAGGATGCGTTGGCGCGGCCACGCCTGCCCTGCCGCCTCCCCGACAATCCGGGCCGGCGTGTCGAGGCGAAGATTCTCGGGCAGTGTCGTGCGCCTGCCGAATTCAACCACGGACACGCAGTGGGGCTGGTGTACGCCAGGGCATTGGGCCTCGTGATAGACGAAGTCGAGGGGGCACGTCTGCTCCCACCTGCGACGTTGGAGGACTTGATCGGCCAGTTCGCAGATCAGTTGTACCCATGGGGTATGCGCAAACCGCAAACAACCGACCTGGACGTCGGCCCCCAGCAGATTGAAGCGCTGGCCGTGCTGCTCGCCCCCCCGCAAGTGTTGGTCAGCGCACCGATCGATTGTCCTGACTACATCGAGCAATTCACTCGCCCACTTTACGAGGAGCAATGACATGACGCTGCAGTCGCTTCCGGATTTTTCCGACCCTCAAACCATTGCCGAACCCTACGAAGCCTTTGCCTATCTGCGCCACCATCATCCGCTGTACTGGTCGGCCCATCACAAGGCCTGGCTGATGACCCGGTTCGAAGATGTCGCCAGCGCTCAATCCGATGCCCGACGTTACTCGTCCAATCGAATGCGCGCACTCGTGAACGCCCAGGTCCCGGCCCACGAGCGAGCCGCACTGGAGCCTTTCATCGAGAAGGCTTCCCGCTGGATGTACTCCCAGGACGGGAAGGTGCACGAGGCCGGACGCAAAGTGTTGGGTAAGGCGTTCACTCCACGATCCATAGACGCACTGGCGGACGACATTGGACTCATCGTGGATGACTTGCTGGCACAACTGAGTCCTCAGCCGGAATTGGTGACGCAATTGTTCAACAAGGTGCCAGCGTTGATCCTGGCACGCCTGTTCGGCATCGCCGCGCAGGATGCGCCGACAGTCAGGCATTGGACGGATGCAATCATCGTGTTCATGGTGGGCAGCACCGACCCGGCGTTCGGTCCCCGGGAGGCGTTGCTAGCGATGGAAGAAATGTACGCACACTTTTCTCGGCTCGTTGACGAGCGCCGCCAGTCACCGGGAAACGATCTGGTCAGCCAAGTGATCGCCGCGGGCGATGAGGCCCGGATGACCAAGGACGATGTGCTGGCTCAACTGGCGTTTATAGTGGTGGCGGCGACTACCACCAGCGCGGACCAGTTAGGCATCATCTTGTTCTATCTGCTCTCCAACCCCGAGACCCTGGCAGAACTCCAATCCAACCCGAGCCTGCTACCCGACGCCATTGAAGAGGCGCTGCGCATCTGCCCGGCGGGTCAGTTGAGCCATCGTGTAGTCACTGAGGAGGTGACCTTGCACGGTCAAACGATGCGCAAGGGCGACCTTGTCTATCTGATCCGCGCAGCGGCCAACCGCGACCCCCGCCATTTCAGTGACCCGGACCGCTTCGACATCCATCGCCGCAAGCAAGACCATTTGGCGTTTGGCCGTGGTCCGCATTTCTGCATGGGCACCTTACTGTTCAAACTGGAAGCCAGGATCGTCTTCAGTCGTCTGTTGCAGCGCTTTCCACGCCTGCGGCTGGGAGACGGGCAACGGCCGGCATGGCGCACCAACAGTTTGCAATTTAGGGGGTTAAGTCATATCCGGGTAGTGCTGAACCCGGCGAACGACGGCATCACACGCTGCTTCTCTGCCGCACCCTGGGAAAAAAATGGCGGCTATTGCCGGGCGCTGCGCGCGGGGAACCTGGTCGTTACCAGCGGCACGGTGGCATTCGATGAACAAGGCAATCCGTATGCTCCCGGTGATGTCTACCGCCAGACTCGGCGCTGCCTGGAAATCATTGAAACCGCGCTCAAGCAACTGGGTGTCGATAGAACGCTGGTGGTCGCCACACGCATGTACACCACCGATGTCGCCTGGTGGCCGCAAATCGCCAAGGCTCATCAGGAATTCTTCAATGAGTGTCCGCCGACCACCATGTTGCTCGGCGTAAACCAACTGATAGCGCCCGCCTACCTTATCGAAATAGAGGCGCAGGCATGGACCGGCCAGTAATGACGCCTGAGCAAGTGCGCGCAGCAGTAAGGTATGCGGCGGTGATGTCGGTAGAGGACCGCTTGGTTGCAGGACCAGAGCGGTCAGTACCCATCCGCCTGTACCGTCAGCCGGCCGCCTCACCTGCCCCTGTGCTGCTGTATTTTCATGGAGGAGGATGGGTCGCGGGCGACCTGGACACTCACGACAGCTTCTGCCGAATCATGTGCGAATGGGCCCGGTGTGCAGTGATTGCCGTGGATTACGCGAGGCCCCCGGAGCATCGCTTTCCCGCCGCCGTTGAAGATTGCTACGCCGTGACCGAATGGGCAACTGCCCAAAGCCGTGCGCTGGGCTTGGACAGCCATCGAGTCGCAGTCGCCGGCGGTGGTTCCGGCGGTGGCCTGGCGGCGATCGTTTGCCAAATCGCCCGTGACCGTTGCGGCCCCTCGATTGGTTTGCAAATGCTGCTGTACCCAGTGCTCGATTGCCTGGCAAACAATCGTTCACGGGCTGAGTTCGCCAGTGGACCTGGTCTGACTGCCGACATGCTGGACTGGTACCTCACCCACTATGTCACCGAAGGGCAATCACTGGCCGATCCCTGGCTATCGCCTGCCCGCCATGCTTCATTGCACGGTTTACCCCAGGCGCTGATTATCACCGCCGGCCGCGATTTACTCAGAGATGAGGCCAGAGCCTATGCGCGCAGGCTGAAAAAAACCGGCATTCCAGTGCGCCATATCGAGTATCCGGGAATGCAGCACGGGTTTATCAACGCTCCTGGCACCCATGATTCAGCGCGCAAGGCCATACTTCAGTGCGCGCAAACCCTCATCCAGCATTTTGCCTCTTGCAGCCAGCACGTCGGCGGCACTGCATAAATGCAACAACGACCTGCATGATTCCGGGTTGTACGCGGCAAATTTGCGCTGGTACGATCAGGCGATGGTTCGCCCCCGAACATCTTGATAAAGAACAATAAAAGCAGGGAGTTAGTGATGACTGCTCAGGTGTCCCCCGAAGCAAGCCACACCGATATTCAGCAGCAGGAAGTACTGAGTGAGGTGCGTAACCATATCGGTTACCTCACCCTCAACCGCCCCGCCGGTTTGAATGCCATCACCCTGGACATGGTGAGGCTGATGACAACGCGGCTACAGGCCTGGGCCGATGACCCATTGGTGTACGCCATTGTGCTGCGCGGGTCCGGCGACAAGGCGTTTTGTGCCGGCGGCGATATCCGTTCCCTGTACGACAGCTTCAAGGCTGGCGACACCCTGCATGAAGACTTCTTCGTGGAGGAATACGCACTTGACCTCATCCTCCACCACTACCCCAAACCCGTACTGGCATTGATGGACGGCTTCGTGCTCGGCGGCGGCATGGGCCTGGTGCAAGGCGCCGACCTGCGCGTGGTGACCGAGCGCAGCCGCCTGGCCATGCCGGAAGTGGCCATCGGGTATTTTCCGGATGTGGGTGGCAGCTACTTCCTGCCGCGCATCCCCGGGGAGCTGGGGATCTATCTTGGCGTCACCGGCGTGCAGATCCGTGCGGCGGACGCCTTGTACTGCGGCCTGGCGGATTGGTACCTGGACAGCACCCGACTGGCCGAGCTTGCGCAAAGGCTCGATAGCCTGCAATGGCGCGATTCGCCCCTCAAGGACCTGCAGGGCGTGCTTGCTCATCTGGCCGTGCAGCAACTGCCTGATCCGCCGCTGGCGGCCTTGCGTCCGGCGATCGACCATTTCTTCGCGCTGCCGGACGTGCCAAGCATTGTCGAGCAACTGCAGCAAGTCACCGTCGCCGACAGCCACGACTGGGGCCGGGCCACCGCCGATCTGATGCAGACCCGCTCGCCCCTGGCCATGGCTGTCACCCTGCAGATGTTGCGCCGTGGGCGCCACTTGCGGTTGGAGCAGTGCTTTGCCCTGGAGCTGCATCTGGACCGCCAGTGGTTCGCCCGTGGCGACCTGATCGAAGGGGTCCGCGCCTTGATCATCGATAAGGACAAAAAACCGCAGTGGAATCCGCCAACGGTGCATGCGCTGAACGCCAGCCATGTCGAAAGCTTCTTCCGTGACTTCGCGCAGATTGAGAAATAAGCCATGCAAGATCTTGAATACACAGAAGAACAAGTGATGATCCGCGACATGGCGCGTGATTTTGCCCGTGGTGAAATCGCACCCCATGCCCAGGCCTGGGAAAAGGCTGGCTGGATCGACGATGCGCTGGTGGCCAAGATGGGCGAGTTGGGCCTGCTCGGTATGGTGGTCCCGGAGGAATGGGGCGGGACTTACGTGGATTACGTCGCCTATGCCCTGGCCGTGGAGGAAATCTCTGCGGGTGATGGTGCTACTGGCGCCTTGATGAGTATCCATAATTCAGTGGGTTGCGGCCCGGTCCTCAACTACGGGACAGAGGCACAGAAGCACACCTGGCTGGCCGCACTCGCCAGCGGCCAGGCCATTGGCTGTTTCTGCCTGACCGAGCCCCAGGCCGGTTCCGAAGCCCACAACCTGCGCACCCGCGCGGAACTGCGCGACGGCCAGTGGGTGATCAATGGTGCCAAGCAGTTCGTCAGCAACGGCAAGCGCGCCCAGTTGGCCATTGTGTTTGCCGTGACCGATCCGGAGCTGGGCAAGAAAGGCATTTCGGCGTTCCTGGTGCCCACTGACACCCCGGGATTTGTGGTCGACCGCACTGAACACAAGATGGGCATTCGGGCGTCCGACACCTGCGCCGTCACCTTCAACCAGTGCGCGGTGCCCGAAGCCAACCTGCTCGGCGAGCGCGGCAAAGGCCTGGCGATTGCCCTGTCCAACCTGGAGGGAGGACGTATCGGCATCGCCGCCCAGGCCCTGGGCATCGCGCGGGCCGCCTTTGAAGCGGCCCTGACCTATGCCCGGGATAGGGTGCAGTTCGACAAAGCGATCATCGAACACCAGAGCGTGGCCAACCTGCTGGCCGATATGCAAACCCAACTGAACGCGGCACGCCTGTTGATCCTGCACGCCGCACGCCTGCGCAGCGCCGGCAAGCCATGCCTGTCCGAAGCATCCCAGGCCAAGCTGTTCGCCTCGGAAATGGCCGAAAAGGTCTGCTCCAAGGCGATGCAGATTCATGGTGGGTATGGGTATCTGGAAGACTACCCGGTGGAACGCTACTACCGGGATGCGCGGATCACGCAGATTTACGAAGGCACCAGCGAGATTCAGCGCATGGTCATTGCAAGGGAACTGAAGCACTACCCACTCTGACTGACACACAGGGGTAAAACTGTGGGAGGGGGCTTGCTCCCGATGGCGGCTGACCAGTCAATATCCTGGTTGACTGTCACACCGCAATCGGGGCAAGCCCCCTCCCACATTGGATCTGCTGTGTTGTTGAAGTCTGGGTTACCTGCATTGAATATCGGCGCCTGGCCGATCATGCAGAACCACCCGCTCTGACTGACAACACAGGGGCAAAACTGTGGGAGGGGGCTTGCCCCCGATGGCGGCGGATCAGTCAATATCCTGGTTGACTGTCACACTGCAATCGGGGGCAAGCCCCCTCCCACATTTGGATCTGCTGTGTTGTTGAAATCTGGATTACCTGCATTGAATATCGGCGCCTGGCCGATCATGCAGAACCACCCGCTCTGCCTGGCACACCGCGGGCAAAACTGTGGGAGGGGGCTTGCCCCCGATGGCGGCTGACCAGTCAATATCCTGGTTGACTGTCACACCGCTATCGGGAGCAAGCCCCCTCCCACATTTGGATCTGCTGTGTTGTTGAAATCTGGATTACCTGCATTGAATATCGGCGCCTGGCCGATCATGCAGAACTACCCGCTCTGCCTGACACACCGCGGGCAAAACTGTGCGAGGGGGCTTGCTCCCGATGGCGGCTGACCAGTCAATATCCTGGTTGCTGTCACACCGCTATCGGGGGCAAGCCCCCTCCCACATTGGATCTGCTGAGTTGTTGAAATCTGGCTTACCTGCATTGAATATCGGCGCCTGGCCGATCATGCAGAACCACCCGCTCTGACTGACACACCGCGGGCAAAACTGTGGGAGGGGGCTTGCCCCCGATGGCGGCTGACCAGTCAATATCCTGGTTGACTGTCACACCGCTATCGGGAGCAAGCCCCCTCCCACATTTGGATCTG